>ERZ894186.363-NODE-363-length-20666-cov-10.709378_pt1 | contig 20666 bp, 10 predicted proteins | sample MGYA00380280_ERZ894186 | MGnify/ENA primary metagenome ERZ894186 (study PRJEB32331, sample SAMN06328449) | human gut metagenome | biome: human gut microbiome; feature: stool | host: Homo sapiens | collected 2013-02-13 ... | reverse complement strand
AAGTGCCTGACGGATATCCCTGCGGATCTCTTTGTAATAAGCAATCGCTTCTTTTACCAGTTCCGAACGCTCCTCGCTGATATTCACAAGATGGCCGCTCTGGTGGATGCGCAGAAGCAATGCGTTTACCATATTGAAGATGACCTCCTCGCGGTCTCCCTCCGTCAGCGGGTACGACCAGATCGCCGCCTGCTCCGGCGTCACGCCGATGGCTGCATTCGCCGAGATCGTCGCATAATTCCGGTAATCCTCCTGATCACTCGTCGACTGAATACTGTAGCGGCTGAGCATCGCATAATCCATCCGCAGACCGCCGCTTGAGCAGTTCTCAATAATCAGCTCCGGATAACGCGCAAACACGCGGTCCAGCCACGCCAGATAAGCACGGTTGTGACCAAGCAGTCCGTCTCCGGCACTGTCCGCATGAAGCTCCGTGCCGATGCCCGGCTCAATATTATAATCCATCTTGATATAACCGACGCCATAATCGCGCACCAGTCGATCGATCACCTCATCCGCATGCGCAATCACCTCCGGATTGCGGAAATCCAGCTGATAGCGACTTCGGTCGTAGACCTTTTTGCCGTGGCGCATAAAATACCAGTCATCCGGCACACGGTCCGCCTTCGGACAGCGGATTCCCATGACCTCCAGCTCCAGCCAGACACCCGGGATCATTCCCTTCGACCGGATATAATCCATGACCTCGCGAAGACCCCCCGGAAAACGTTTGTCCGACGGCAGCCATTCTCCGACACCGTCCCACCAGAATCCGTCCGAATACCAGCCGCAGTCCACGCAGAAATACTCACAGCCCGCTTCATGTGCCTTATCAATCAGCGGAATCTCCTTTTCGGTCGTCGGATCTCCCCACAGACAGTTCATATAGTCATTAAAAATAACAGAAAGTGTCTCATTATCACGGTTTTTCCGGCGGATCCGGCGGCGGTACATCGTCAGCTGCGCACCCGCCTCATCAATATCTCCGTAAACCGATCCGATGCTCACCGGCACACTCGTAAAGCACTCACCCGGCTTTAAATTCTTCCACCAGTGCGACTGATGCTCCGTCGGCCCACTCAGCTGCAGATACAGATGACCATCCTCGTCACTGATCTCCCAGTACCACGAACCATTGTGCTCAATCTGCCAGAACAGCATCGTGTTCATCTCTTTATTTTTCAGGAAGCCCATCGGAAGATGCTGCTTCGTCGACCAGTTGCCCGTATTTTCCACACTGATCGTCTGAGAAGAGCGGCGCGTCTCATGCGGCTGCGACACCGACATTCCAAGCTCGTCCATCGAATAGCGGCTCCAGAGCAGCTCCTTCTGCCATGCATTGTACGGAATGCCAACCTCCAGCTTTTCATCCGGATCCATCAGACCGTCCTTCTCAATGCCCGTCAGTGCAAACGAAGAAACATACTCAACCCCAAGCGGCTCCACACCACGATTCTCCAGTACCGTCCAGCTGCGCACCATCGCGAGCCCATCATAAAACTGCAGATGACTGCACACTGAAAGCCCCGTCGGCTCATCCACCATCCAAATCTCCAGCTTCCGGCCACACTCATTGCGGTAATCCTTCCGATCCTGATACTTCAGACGGTAGCCAGGCGCAGTCCGCACATACTTCGTCCCATGGCGTTCACCCGGCCGGTCCAGTCCCGACACCATCACCTCCGCCAGCCGAAAGCCCGTGATTCCATCTGCCGAATCCAGCGTGCTTTCCTCAAACGGACACGCCGAAAAATGCAAAAACTTAATCTCCCTCTCATCCGTGACCTCAAACACAAGATTCAGTCCATTCTCATGAAGTTCAAAGCGCTCCATTATTTCATCCTCCATCCCTTTTATCTCTTATGATCTTTTCTCCACTCCCGTACCACCGGCAGGCTGCAGTCGACAAGGTCGGCAGTCTGCTCGTCTGTCATACCTTTCGCGAAAAGACGGATAGCAACTTCACGTTTGCCTTCCAAAAGGCCAATGCGCTGGCCTTCCTTAAGTCCCAGGCGCTGACCTTCCATCCACCCATCATGAAATAATTCCTTCGATACCTTGCACATATAATCGATACCTCCCCGCCTTCTGCAAATATCCCTCATCCGCCCCTCACAGTTTCCCTGTGTTTCTATTCCCCTATTATATACAAAAAGAGAACATTCGACAACCCCGTTTCCCAAATATATCAAAAAAGAGGACCATCCTTTCCAGACAGTCCTCTCATCCTCTTACCTGCTATTTTTACTTCTTTTTCCTCTTTCTCACACCTGTTGCAATCAGCAGGACCACTGCCACGCCAGCCACCGCAAATACGACTGCGATCTGCGCGACCGGGGTGTCATCTCCGGTGCGGACATTTCCGCCCGGCGGGTTCGTGGACGGTGTGCCAGGAGGTGTCGTCTGCGGAGTCGTCTCCGTCTCAGTGGCCGGTGTCGTCTCCGTCTGTGACGGTGTCTCAGTCTCTGTCTCCGTTTCCGTCTCTTCCTCCTCAAAGACGTTCCTGATCGTCACAGTCTCCTCCGGAACCGTGCCGTCCGTCTTCGGCCTTAAGGTCACTTCTGTCTTGTCTACCGAAACCTCAAACTCCAGATCCGGCGAATTCTTCAGCACATTTCCATCCTCATCGGTCTCTGCCACGTAATACGTCCTGCTGCTATTCGAATCATTTCCGATTGCAACGTTAATTGTCACACTCGTCTCACTGCCGCCGTACATCGCAAGCTCAATCACGTCTCCAAGCCGCTGCGTATAATCCGGATCCTCAAACACACCCGCATAGAAGACCTCATCCGTATTATACGGATCATTGCCGCGGAATGTCTGCTTTGTAATCGTCAGCTTACCATAGTAATAGTAATTGTATGGCAGCTCATAGAACATATTCTTAAACGCAAACTCCGTATGCGGGCGGTCCGGCTCGATCGATACCGTCTGTCCGTCCGGATACACCGGAATAAAGTCCTTATCATCCACCGCACCGCTGAGCAATGGTTCACCGGCCTCATCCGTCTCGCTCACATAGTAAACCGTTCCGACTTCCAGATTCGAAAACGTCACCGAAGCACTCACCGTGCCGTCGAACGTCAGCTCCTTCACGCCGGACACACGCTGCGTGCACGCTTCATCCGAAAACAGCGCCACATAAAACGTGCCGGTCGCCATCAAAGGAAAATCCGAAATATCCGTAATCGTTTTCGTCACCGTCAGATCCGCCGAGGTCGGCGTTTCCCTCTTATCCACCATCGTAACCGTCGCCGATTCATCCGCCGTGCCGGTCACCGTAAACGGCTCATCCACGGATACCTCATATCCATCCGGCGCTTCCACCTCACAGAGAAAATAGCTGCCGACCGGAATCCGCTTCAGTTCATACGGCTCCGCCGTCGTCGTAAAAAGATACGATGCCGAACCATCCTCCTTACGGAGCACCTTTCCATCACTGCCCTTGACCGTCAGCTTCGCACCGGCAACCGGTGCACCGGATTCGTCCACCTTGTTGACGATGACCCGGGTCTGCCGGTTCAGCGCCGACACCGAAACTACCGTGCCGGAAGCAGGCTGATACACATCATTAAGTTCCTCAACCGTACCAGCTTCTGTGATAGAAAAATAATATGGATCAGACATTAAAATATATCCATCCGGTGCTTCCGTCTCCGTAAAGCGATAGTCCCCAATCGGCATGTCCGTGACTACGATCTGACCTCCCTCACTCGTCGAAAGCTCCTTCTTAAATACCTTCCAATAAAACGTACCCTTATCATCACTTCCGGATTCTGCATCAGAAGGAATATCCGCCTCACTATCTACGTATACCTTGCGATGCAGCGCAAAACGCGCTTTCTGTACGACATTCCCTTCCTCATCCGATTTGAGCAAAATCACTGCCCCTCCCGGAAACGTATACTTCGGGGAAAGTATTACGTCATACACCCACGCAGCCTCCGTCGAAGAAGAATACGGTACCGGGATCAGTGCCGGTGAAACCTTCAGCTGCTCCTCTCCATCCGTCTGTGCCGCAAGATACAATGCCGGTGAAAGCTTCTCAAATTTCATTTCGCCGGAAGCTCCTGCCGTTCCGGCCACGCCTTCCACGCCCTGCGTCATAGCATAAGCCGCAAGCTTTTCCGCTGCTTCCTGTGCCTGTGCCGCATCATTCAGGTTTTCAAATGAAAAGCCGCTGCTTCGAAACGAATCACGAAAAACGTAACCACTGCCATCGTAATCCGCCACCGCATACAACGTCAATTCAATCCCCTTCGCGGTCTCAGGAAGCTGCAATGTAACCGATCCCTCCTGTGCCTTCGCCATCCCGGGCAAAAGACACAGAACCCACAGCAGCAATCCAAGCAGCCATCCGCTTTTTCTTCGGATCTCCTCACTCATACCCAATCGTATCCTTTCTTTCCTAAACTTTCTTCTTTTTTCTTCCAAACGGAACAAAAAGAATCAGGAGCGTCATCACAAGCACCACCCCCGCAGCGCCTCCTCCGGCCATCATCAGAATTGTCCGTACCGGAAGCTTTGCTTTCTCCGTCACACCGGAACCTTCCGCTGAAAGCGGCATCTCCTCCGGAACATATTCCGTCCGTTCCCCGCGCACCAGAAGCCGGTGGCTGTTAACACCATACGGCGTACACGTCAGAAGTGTCACATAATCCTTTCCCGGCACAATCCGAATATCATCCGTCTCCTCCGGCAGAACCACCTTGATCTGATCTACCTTATAAGCCAGCGTCTCATTCAGTACATGAATATAAAACAGATCGCCCTCCTTCATCTGATCAAGATCCGTCAGGATCTTCGCAGCCGGAAGACCCGTATGACCGGAGAGCACACAGTGCGTCGAAATACCGCCTACCGGAAGCGAGGTGTCCGGCATATGGCCGATCCCACGTTCCAGCACCTCCGTATCAATCCCATGATAAATGGGCATATATACATTAATCTTTGGAATCTCCAGATAACCGATCGCATCCGTGACCGCCAGCAGCTCATCATACGAGGCAACCGATTCCTCATCACCTTCACTGAGTGCCTTGTTGTAATCCTGCGCCTTCTTCAGCATCGCCTCAATCTCTGAAGTATCCTCTTTTTCCAACGCCGCCGTATAATCTGCAATTTCAATCTTTGCCGTATACACACTGATCCAGTCACTGAGCATCGGGTAAGTTAGAATCCCGATTCCTGCCATCAGCACATAAAAAATAAACAACAGCGGCAGCCTTGCCTTTACTCTATTTTTCATCTGGTTTTTTCAGACTCCTCCTGCGATAAATCTCCGCACTGACTGCAACAATCACCGCTGCAGCAACAATCACGACAATAACCAGAATCTGCCGTTTGATCACCGATGACAGCCCTGCCTTTACCGTTCCATTCCCCGAAGCCTGCTCCTTCATTTCCTCAGGCACGTAGTCCGTGCGTTTTCCCCTCACCAAAAGACGGTCGCTGTTCACCCCGTAAGGCGTACACGTCACAAGCGTTACATAATCCTTCCCCGGAAAAATCTTCAGCCCCTCCGTCTCATCCGGCTTTACAACCGAAATCTCATCCACCTCATACGCCAGCGTCTCCCCCAGCACATGGATAAAAAACATATCTCCTTCCTTCATCTTATCCAGAGAAGAAAGAAGCTCCGCCCCCGGAAGCCCCGTATGACCGGACAGCACACTGTGCGTGTTCACACCGCCCACCGGAAGGGACGAATTTACAATATAGCCAACCCCCTTACTGAGCACCTCATCCGAGGTCCCATAGTAAACCGGGAGATAGACACTGATTACCGGTATCTCCAGATACCCAATCAGCCCGCCGGAATCCATATTCAGGCACTTGTCCTCATCCTCCTCATTCACACCGTAAAACAGATGCTGATTGAAGGTACGCGCCTCTTCCAGCCGCTCCTGCGCCCCGGTATCTTTCATCTCCTCCACCTTCTCCTCATAATCCGCAATACTGATCGAAGCCGTACTGAGCGTCACCAGATTGCCGATCGAAGGATACAGGATAAACGCGATACCAAACAAAAAGATCAGCGCAATCAATCCCATTGGATACAATTTTTTCATGCAGCTTCATCCTTTCTGGTCCGCCTCCGCATTTCTGCGGAGGTGAAACACAAAAGACGAAGTAACGTCTTTCAGTATGATCTCCGGGGCAGATGCCCCGGAGGCCAGTTTCTGCTGCTTTTGGCCATTTATGCCGCATTCAGCTTTTTCTTACTTTTTTACTCCATCATCTTGAGCATGCTCAGCTTATGCCTTCTTTTTCTGCTTGCGCATGTAAACAACAAACATCAGAGCTGCCAGAGCTACCAGAACGATACCGCCGATTGTGAAGATTGTGGTACCCATTCCACCAGTGCCCGGGAGGGTGGTACCCTTCTTGTTGGTGATTGTTGTCTCATCATTACCGCCGTTCCAGGTTACCGGATAATTTGTCACTGCTGTAGAGTTTGCCGCTGCAAGAGACTCTGCATTTTCGCTTCCTGCTACTACTCCACTCTCATTTTCAAGCGCACAGTTTGCATTGTTCGGTGCAACACTCAGTACAATTTCAATCTCATCCGATTTCAGGCTGTAGCCATCCGGTGCCTTTGTCTCTTTTGCATAATAAGTACCAGCATCAAGTCCTGCTATTGTCGCAGTTCCCTTGGTTGCATCCTCTGAACTTGTTGTTATTGTCTGATAGTAATAATAAGTCTTTCCGTTCTTGGTTATTTCGCCATTTCCAAGAGCTTCCGGAATATCTGCTGCTTTTTTATCTGCACGTGGTCCATAAATAGCAAATTCAGCACCGCCAAGCAGAGTTTCCTGATTATCCTGATCTACCTTTTTAATTTTTAATTCGCCAGTATATGTAATAACAGTATCCTTCGGCGTCTTATGTTTTTCCTTTGTATCCCAGTTATTTGTATACTCAAGATCAACAGAGTTCGGGTTACCGTTGCTTCCAACCTGTGCGTTGCTGTTCAGTTCTGCTTTCAGAATAACTGTGATTGTCGCTCCACCATTTGCAACAAGAATCGAATTGTCAACCTTAATTTCAACCCGTTTTGCATTCTCTCCTACAGGATTTGTAACTGTGCAGCTACCACTGATATCTGTCGTTCCAATCTTAATACTTTCAATGCCAGCATAATTCAATCCTGCAGACATTTCGTCTGTGATTACATAATAAAGATCCGTTGCATCTGCTGGATATTCCGGAATCTGCGAATCAATCTGATATCTGATGGTGTCTCCAATTGCTGCTACGTTCGCATCGACCAGTGTTCCTGTAGCGGAAGCTCCGGTTATTCCAGAAAGCTCCTTATCTTCGAGAATAATTTTCTTTGTAATACCAGCCTCAGATGTTTTCAGATTAACTGTCGTATTATCAACTACCGTTGTAAGGATATATTTAGTTGCAATGCTTGCATCACCGCTTGTATGCAATGTTTCTTTTACAAGATAATAGCCCGGTGCAAGTCCTGCTATACTGCCGCTAGTAACGCCAGTGAACATTTTACCTGCCTCCATGGTAAAACCGTCTGCATTCGTAATTGCAGCAAGGCTTTTTGCAAGAGCAACTACTGTATCTGCATCATCTTTCTCGCTCTCAAGCGCTGAAAGTCTCTCATCTGTAAGAACACTTGCAAACTCACTGTTCACAGAAATATTTGTCAATACCTTATTTCCGTTTAACGTTTCCACATTACCAGATGCAATCTGATAAATACTGTACGTATTCGTAGCCGGGGTTGGCTGATTATTTTTTACATAATTGATACTCAACGTATATGTTGTGCCATCCGCCATTGCCGTCACAGCCATTGCCATCGCCATTATCGCAAATATAGCAAATGCCAGAAGTTTCTTGAATTTGTTTTTCATTCTTTTCACCTTTCCTTTTCTTTTTTGTCTTGTCCGTTTCCGGTAAGCCGTAGACTCCGATAAGCCGCGGCTTCCGGCTTTATCAGTCTTTCCGGCTTTACCGGTCTTTCCATTTAATGCGCGGAACTAAAGGTATTGCGAATTACGTTCCGGTTCCACCAGTTTTTTTACCTCCTTTCCCCGCATAATATGGTTTATTCTTTTTCTTTAAGGTCAGGAACATCCATACTGCCGATACCGACAGAAATGCGATTCCCAGACCGTAAAAGACGAGTGGGTACTTGGAGCCTGTGCCCGGCAGGATAATGCCGGTTTCTTCTCTGGTGTTTGTGATGGTCACCAGATTTCCAGTCGTTTTGACTGCTCCCTTTGCTTCACCTGAAAGTGACTCATTCGGAGTCAGTTCCGTGCCGCCGGACTGATACGTAGTGGTATAACCGGTAAGACTTTTATTATCTGCTGTTGCTTGGGTCTCCCGTACATAATATATACCAGGAGTCAGATTGGTCCAACCGGATTTCCATTCATTCTTGGTGTCTAGAGTCACCGGATTTGTAATAGCACTTCCACTCTTATCAGCTGTCACTACCTTGCCTGAACTGTCATACAACGTTACCTTTACTGTATAGCTGTTGTGGTCAGTAACGGAATCCTTCCATTTCTTTTCCACGTCGATCTGGATTGGCTTCGTAATATCAAGCTTATTGGTGACAGTCACCTTTTCCACTCCGTTTGACTGGCTTCCGTCTTTATAAGTCATTTCGTATCTTGCCTTATATCCGCCCGGCACCGGATCCTCCACTGCAAAGTAATAATAAAGATTTCCATTCGGATCCGCTTTATCCAATCCTTCCCAGCTTGCTTTCCAGCCATTTGCACTGTTCAGGATCTTGTCCTGTCCCGGAACATACTCTGCATTTTCAGGAGTGACTGCACCGTCTCCTACGCTAAAGATCCAGCCAGAAGAAATAAGCATATCTGCCGAAGTCGTTCTGACTGTATTACCGGCATCCGAAATCAGAACTGCTTCTCCGTTTACAATATTTGCTGCCTGTGCCGACGAAATCATATTTTGAGCGGTAAAGGTAATCGTGCCCTGATTTTTAGCTCGTCCGCCGCCCCAATAGTTTACTTCAGAGTTACTTTTATTGCAGAGTACCTTATCCCCATTATACAACTCAATATAATATTCTGTACTCGTATCTCCGGCCAGTTCTGTAAAAGTATATGACCATCCATTTGCTGCATTCAACTGCGCCCGCTGCACTACTTTGTATTGCCTGTCGCTATACAGCGGCACATCAAATGTAATATCTGAATCAGCCGATGGTATATTATTCTGCCATGCCACTGTTACGGTCACACTGTTTTCGCCAAGTGGCTCTGTCTCCAGAAGCCTCTTCGTCCGGTACAACTTAAAGCGCACATTTTCCGGCCGCAGATTCTGGCTGTTGTTGTCATCAGACCATATTTTTTCTGCTTTCAGTCCCGTGGTTTCTTTTTTGTTTTCCAAAAGAATCATGCCACTGTCTGCAGACGCTGCCGATGCTTCCTGCCATTCTCCATCCTTTGTTTTCCAGCTTACGGTGTAACCCGCCGGCGGATTTTTCTCTGTGACGTAATACGTGCCCTTTGTGATGCCAGACCAGGTGTACTCCCAGCCGTCTTCACTGTAACCGCTCTGCCCTGCTTTGTCTTTTCCAAGCGATACTGTACTGCAAGCAACATCCGCTCCGGAAGAAGACTTTTTCCAGAGAATTATCTCCAGACTAGAAGGATGCTCTGTTTCTGAAAGTTCGTTTCCTTCCGCATCCAGCCATACCTTCTTTACTGAGATATCCGTTTCGTTCTCATCCCGCGTCGTCTCATTGGTGATCTGAACCTTCTGAATGGAGGTCTTCGCTTCATCCCCATAGGTATAAAGATAGGACGCATAATATTCATCCAGATATCCTTTTTCTCTATCACCTTCCACCACATAGTAATAATACGTGTCATCGAGCTTTGTCCAGTTCCACGTCCATCCGGTCGTTGTATTTTCGGAATTCTGCGAGGCACCGAGCGTCACTGTCTGCACTGCCTGGGCATCTGGCGGCAGTTTGAGCATTTTATTCGTACCATCCGTCAGGATCAAAGCCGCCTGATGCTTTCCATCAAGTGAAATTGCTTCCCAGCCCGAATATACCAGATGGAGGGTTACATCACTTTTGACCTTTCGCAGGATAAAAGCATGCTTTCCGTCTCCAATGTCGTGTCCTGTCAATGTAATAGTCTGTCCGTTTTCCGTATACTGTGCAGAAAGCAGTGTCCTATAGTCCGTTACAGTCAGCTTCACATTGCTGCCGGAAATCGGTATGCTCACTGTGCCCGAAGTAACCGTCGTCCCCTGCACCGTAGCAGACGGATCATTTGATTTTCTCATCTCATACTCCAGCGTATACGTGATTTCTTTTGTCTCCTCTGCTTCCGTTTCTTCGTATCGAATTGAAGAACGATACAGGGTAACAGGAACTTCCGTCTGCGGTGTACCGGATTTCCATTGCTTCTCTACTGTTACAGACGTCTTTCCAGGCTTCTTCTTATTTGTCAGTGTGATAACACCACCTGTAATACCATGATCGGTGTCGCTGGTGCTTGTATACGCAGCACTGACCTCAATCGTTTTTTCCTGATTATCTGAATCCAGGACCGTCATTGTCCCTTCCTTTACGTAGTAGTAATACGGATTTCCATTCTCATCCTCAGCCGGAAGGTGATTGAAGATATGATACCATTCACCCGTATCATTTGCTGCCAGCTCTGCCTCTTTAAACGGTGTCTCAGTTTCGTCTATCCGGGCATTTTCATCCAGCTTCTGATACAGCTTCAGTTTAATGCTGAGCACCTTTCTGCCCTCTGCATCTACGATTTTATCCGTATCCATCGGCGAACCTTTGGAAGAAAGCCAGTTTTTCCGAACTTCTACTGAGGTATTTTTTGTTTCCCCCTTTGCATTTGTCAGCGTAATGTATCCCGTTGCGCTGTTCATTGCCACCTGCATAAAGCCTTCCGGAAGTGCATCTGTGCTGTCGCCCTGTGCGCTCTTTATATAGAAGTAATGCGGTGTTTGATCCAGCTGATAATTTGTCGGTGCCTCCTGTTCAATCAGGCGATACGCCACATTATCTGTCAAGCCGCCGAGCACAACCGTTCCGTTTGCTCCTGTCGTATACAGCTTCACAGGTTCCCAACATGTCTCATCCTGCCAGTTTCCCTGATCCTTTTCAGGATCGTGCTTCTGCAGCAGGAATTTTGCGCCTTTCAGATAGATGTTTTCGTTTTCTGCATCTACTTTTACCAGTTCGATCCGATCCACCCGTACAACTGCAGAACTTCCTTTTATCTTCTCTTGGTCCGTCACAGAGCTTTCATCGCTGTAGCCGCCCTCCATTCGGACGTTATTGGTAAATGTATACTCTGTCCAATTCTGTTCATTGAGCAGATCCACATCGATTGAGGTAACGTATGTATACTCCAGAATCATCGGTGTACCATCCGGTACCGTCAGCACCATTTCAAACTTCTGACTGCTCTCTGTGCATTTCAGAGAATAAGTCGATGAATCCAGTTCCGCACCCTTTGTGCCATCATCTCTTCTATAATACAGATGCAGGGACTGTGGCTTAAGACCAACGCCAAGGATGTATGAGGTTCCATTCACCGTATGTGCACTGTAATCCACTGTGTCAGTCACAGTAAATGGATTGCCGTTTGCCTTCGTCTCCCCGCCTGGATTAATCAGAATACGGTAAGAGATCTCATTTTCCGCATCGTTCACTTCCGAATTCCGCATCTTTGAGATATAAGACTTTTTCACGGTGCTTGTTGTCTCATCAGCTGCTGTTCCGCCCTGCCAGGTCAGCTGTGCGTGATTTGTGAATGACTGACCGTCTTTCATATCTTTCAGGGTTTCATCCTTGATCTTAACTGCGTAGAAGAGGTAAAGAGGATAACGCTCATCCATATCTCCACTGTTTCCACTAAAAGAATACACGGCTTCCGGTATCGTAACTGTAAGCTTGTTTCCTGTTTTATCATAATTTACTGAAACATAGCTCTGCAAATCTACTGCTTTCTCATAGCCTTTACCCAGCCAGTTGGCTGCCTGTGGCTTATCCTTCAATCCCCACCACTGATTCACATAGATTTTTACTCTGCAGTCGTTAAGCGGATTTCCCGGATTATATTTTCCCTTTGATGTCGTGGAAATATTGTAAGGTACTTCATATAACTCCGTGCCATCCGGAAGCTGGTCGGTAATCGTCAGATCTCCGCCGCCTGTTTTCGGAAGGCTCCCAAGCTCATTTATAACCAGACAATAGTACAAAACACCTTTTGTCTCATCATACACATAGCTGCCATTCGTGCCGCCTACGTCCAGCTTTTTCAGGTATCCGCCCTTTGACTCTTTCTTTGAATCCTCGTCGCCAGCACTTCCTCCGTCCTGTACAAAGGTTCCCTTATTTTTAAACGTCCATGTCTCTCCGTTTGCCATGTTGGAAAGATTGCCCGTCGTCTTATAGACCAATGTCAGCTGCTCTACATTCTCGGCAGCTTTTTCGTTGCCTTATCTCCTTTAAACAGAATCCGGTATTTCCGGAACGAACCTTCCTGATTTGAAAAATCAACCCACTGTCCGTTTATTTCTACCTGCTTCACGTAGTATTTTGTGTCGAGTTCCGCATCCGTTGATGCTGATGCATCCTTTTCTTTTACAAGGATTTTCAGATTTTTCAGCTGCGTGGCCGTCATATAATGTGGTCCGCCATCTGTATTGTCTGAGTCCTTCCACGGATTCCTTGACATTTCATCAAGGTAATAGGAACCATCCTTGATTCCGTCCGACGGTGCTGTTATCTTTACCTGCCACCGGTAAATGTGCTCATTCGCCGTCGTCTCATCTGTTTCTGTGTCATCCTTATCCGGTTCCATATAGTTCTTGGTGAGAGTGCCGCTATTTTTCGTAATATCCTGACGAATTTCTCCCGTTTCAAATTTGGAGCCTCCTCCGGTGCCATCACCACCCTTGGAGAATTCTGCCTTATTCGTATAGGAACTGTAAAACTCATTCGTAGTCTTCGTTTTGTAGGTAATTACGAATTTATTCGTAATGTCACTTACATTTGCACGATTAAAGGTATACGGCAGTGTAATTTCGTAGTCAGCCACTTTTTCCGATCCGTTGTATTCCACCATCGTCGCGGCTTTGCTGCCTTCCACGATAACTCCGTTCTTTTTCAGGATATCATCCAGTCTATAGCCATCAATATCACCGCCGAAATCATTGACCGTGATTGTCCAGACAATCTCTCCTGTCTTTTCATCATACTGTCCGCTCTTCGAAATCCAGGTATGGCTGAAAGAAAGATTTGTCTGATCCCAGCCGTTGTCCTTGTCATTTCCTGCATTGATCGTATTCTGAATGTTATAGCCACCGTTTAATTTATCAATTCCGTCATATTTCAGCTTGTAATTCAGTTCATAGCTTTCTCCCGGTCCAAGTGCCGGCAACGCTTTGCCGTCTTTCAGTTTAATGATCGTCTTATTGTTATCCGACCACTTTGATGTATCAAAATAGTCAGAGATGGTCAGCTCTTCTTCTGTTCCGTTGGCTGCCTTTTTGATCAGTTTCATATCAATCGGCGCTCCGGCTGTAACTCCCCAAGTCAGTTCCTGTGAATCATTAAACCTTGTGATTTCTCCACTCGTACCATTTCTGGAGCTGAGTGTGATCTTATAGTCGGCGGTTCTTGTATCATTGTCGTACTTTACGTCCTTCGCCGCTGTCAGATCCGTTTTCCTTTCTGTCTCTGAACCACTCTCCGTCTCCTTCTCCTTGATTTTGATCGTGGCAGTCATATCGTTCGCTTCCGAAAACGTATATTTATAGTCACCAGACTCTCCGTTGCTGTGAAGCTGTGCCCAGAAGCTGATATTTCCGATTACGTTTGTTGCATTTGCAAAAAATTCATTGTCCAGCGTAATCGTAATCTTTCCATCCGTCGTGATATTGTAGACACCGACCGCTTTTCCTTTATTGTCATACACAACGCCTTCGTACTGTTCGTTCGGGTTGATTCCCTCCGGAATTTGATAAGTAAGAACGTTTGTGCCCTGATTTTCAAGGACAGCTGCGTAAATTCGATAATCGATGGATACTTTTACGTTCTCTCCATTTTCAATCTCAGTCTTATTAAATTTCGCACCTGTAATATAATTCGTCAGGTCAACCGGCTGCGATGCTGCTCTTGCAGCTCTGCGCATCCGCTTTCCGGTCCGAACAGAAATGCCTTCTGTATATACCAGACAAACTGCAGAATGCTCATCTGCATCTACATCCGGGATCTCAAAGCTGCTTTCTTCTTCCGTTACTGTTTCCGTCTCAGATTCTGTTTCTATTTCAGATGCTGTTTCGGTTTCTGTTTCAGATTCTGTTTCGGTCTCTGCTGCTGTTTCCGTTTCAGACTCTGTTTCAGTTTCCGATTCACTGTCTGTCTCTGTTACTTTCTCAGATGCTGCTTCGATTGTGCTCTCTGATTCAGTAACCGCTTCAGTTGTACTCTCTGATTCCGTTACTGACTCCGTGGCTGTCTCGACCGTTGTTTCCGGTTTTGTCCTGGACTCTGTCACGGCTTCTGTTGCCGCTTCCGTCCACGCTTCTGTCATGCTTTCCGGCTCTGTCACAACTTCTGTTGCCGTTTCCGTCCACGCTTCTGTCGTGCTTTCCGGCTCTGTTGCTGCTTCTGTTGCCGTTTCCGTCCACGCTTCTGTCGTGCTTTCCGGCTCTGTTGCAGACTCTGTTACAGCTTCTGTCACTGCTTCTGTTTCACGCTCTGTCTCTGCTGCAGCTGTTTCCGGCTCTGTCACTCGTTCAGGCACAGTTTCTGACGGAAGTGTCGTCTCTGCACGCTTCCACGTAATATCCGTATGCGCAGCCTCTGTCCAGACCGTTGTGGTCTCTGCTTTCCACTTTGCTGTAATACGGCTCATCTCTGCCATCTGCGGTGCATTCAGCTTTAATAAGAAAGAACAAACCCCGTCTTTTTGCTGTTCACGCCCAAACAACCGCTGTGATGTGTCAGAAACATCTGTAAACTGCTGTAAAACAATTCTTTCTCCGTCTGAAGTCTCTCCCTGCCATTTTCCTTCTGCAGTAATCGCTCCTGCTGCCAGACACGACTGATAAATGTCCTCCGGCAATGCCAATGCAAGCTGTATCGGCGTATTGGCTGTATCCTTCACCGTCCAGCTGACCTTCAGCTGACAGACACTGTCATCTGATGAGACAACCGATAATTCAGCCTCCGCCTTTGCATTGTTTTGAAGAAGTGACCTCAGTTCTTCTTCGTTCGGACCAAGCCCGGACGGTTCTGTCACTTCTTCCATTCCCTCTATGGCTATTCCTGCATCCGTCTGACGGGATGCCGCTGCCTGCGCCTGCAATACAGGCACATTTGTCTCCTCATCCAGCAGAATTTCTTCCTCTATTCCGGACTGTCCAGCCTGTGCTGTTATGCCAACATCAAAAGCTCCGAGCGGCATCATATTTACCAGCAATACGACTGCCAGAATCAGAGAAAGACCTTTCTTTACAGGTCTTAACTTTTTCACGTTCCCACTCTCTTTCTGAGGATGCTCATCTGCCCCTCTTTCTTTCCTTTTACAGCTATTATAGAGTTTTTTTGATGCTATTTCAAGTCATTTTGCGTATTTGTTTCACATTTTTTATAGGATAACAGCTATTTTTCTTCCGTAAATACGTTATAAAAGTTTTTTTGCATATTTATGCATTTGTCAGTCTCTGAAACGGACTATTTTCTACTCCTACTCCTCCACTTCCACCGTCCGTTTTCCCTTCCCGTCCTGCGCGTGAAAGAAATCGTAAACCTGCTGTGCGCTTCTGGCGTTCATGGATTCTGCGCCGGCGAGCTGCTCCAGGGAGGCATCGCGGATCGCCTCCAGAGATTTAAAGGTGCGCATCAGTGCCTTGCGGCGCATCGGGCCGATGCCTTCGATATCATCCAGGATCGAATGAACCTGGCCTTTGCTGCGCAGGCTGCGGTGGTACTCGATCGCAAAGCGGTGCGCCTCGTCCTGAATGCGCGTGATCAGCTTGAAGCCTTCGGAGTGCGTGTCGATCGGGACTTCCACGTTGTTGTAGTAAAGGCCGCGTGTGCGGTGGAAATCATCCTTTACCATACCGCAGACCGGAATGTCGATGCCGAGCTTCTCCAGCACCCCAAGCGCGATGTTGACCTGGCCGCGGCCGCCGTCCATCAGGATCAGATCCGGGAAACGGCTGAAGCTGCCCATCTCGTAGCCCGTTTTTTTCGCATCGAGCTCTTTTCGTTCCTCCAGTCCGTGTGTGAAACGGCGTGTCAGCACCTCTTCCATGCTGGCGTAATCGTTCGGCCCCTGGACGGATTTGATCTTAAATTTCCGGTAATCACTTCGCTTTGGCTTTCCTTTTTCGTAGACAATCATCGATCCGACGGACTCAAAGCCGCTGATATTGGAGATATCATACGCTTCCATGCGCACGGTGCGCTCGATCCCGATCAGTTTTTCGATCTCGTGCACGGCGCCGATCGTCCGTCCTTCTTCGCGCCTGATGCGGTCGCGGTCCTGACGCAGCACGATCTCCGCATTTTCCCGGTACGCGAACCGTGACTTTCTGTCCGCGTTTCTGTGTCAGCCACGTCTCGACGAGCTCATGATCCTCGATCTCTGTCTCGATCATCAGCTCACGCGGCACGAACGGTGTGCCCGCATAATACTGCTTGATGAAGCTGTTCAGGATGATGGCCTTCGTATCCTGCGGTGCGACGCGCAGATAAAAATGTTCCCGGCCGATCATTTTGCCGCCGCGGATAAAGAAGACCTGTACGACTGCATCTGCCGCAGATACGGTATCGTCCGCATCCTCAAGCGCCAGTGCCAGCACGTCCTTATCCTCGCCGTCTCCGCTCGTGATCTTCTGGCGCTGTGAGACCTGTCTGATGCTGCGCATCAGGTCGCGGTACTCGATCGCTTTTTCAAATTCCATGTCTTCCGATGCCTGATTCATCTTTTCTTCCAGTTCCCGGAGCACCAAGCCGTGGTTTCCATTCAGAAAATCGACCGCATCGGCCACACTTTTCCGGTATTCTTCTTTTGTGAAGATTCCCTGACAGGGCGCATTGCACTGCCCGATCTGGTAATACAGACACGGCCGCTCTTTTCCGATGTCGCGCGGCAGATTTTTGCTGCAGCTGCGGATCTTATACAGCTTCTTTACGAGATCGATCGTATCTTTTACCGCCGTGGCACTTGTGTACGGACCGAAATAGCGTGATTTATCTTTTTTCATCGTCCGTGAAAACAGCACCCTCGGATATTCCTCACCGAGCGTCACCTTGATAAACGGGTATGTCTTGTCATCTTTGAGCATCGTATTGTATTTTGGGCGGTGCTCCTTGATCAGGTTGCACTCCAGCACGAGTGCCTCCAGTTCGGAATCGGTGACGATATACTCAAATCTCCGGATGCGCTCCACCATCTGCAAAATCTTCGCGCTCTTGCCGCGGCTGCTCTGAAAGTACTGGCGCACGCGGTTTTTCAGGCTGATCGCCTTTCCGACGTAGATGATGTCATCATGCGCGTCATGCATAATGTAAACACCGGGGCGGCCCGGCAGCTTTTTCAGTTCTTCTTCTATATTAAAAGCAGGATAGCCGGACGGTGTCTCGCCCGGCTGGTTCTCATGCGTCTCTTCTTTTTTCATGGACTGCAAATCCCTTTCTGCAGATAAATGCTCTGCTGACTGCCCTGACTTTATGCGGTTTTTCTTTGATGGTCAGGATCTTTTTATATTTACTTCAGATATCTTTCATATTTTGAACACTAAATGGACACAACTTGCCGTTATACTTTCAGTATCAAATAAATGAAGTCAACCAGTACACGGCGCGTCTGTATTGGTACTGGCTTCGCCAAAAAATTATCTTAACCTTCGTACATAACCATAACAATGACAGTTATCTTATATTCGGTTAAGTTTTCATACATTTTTCTCTTCTTGAAGGGTATCGCTTGCGGTACCCTTCCTCCTTTTTATTCCCGTAAAAATCTTTACCTCTCTGATCTCTTTTTTCAGAACTTCCTAATCTCGTCCTCATCCTCGCTTGCGGCTGCGCTGATCGAGCGGATCTCCACATAGTAGCCAAACTGTTCGTTTACCTTAATATATACACGATCGCCGACCTTATGTCCCAGCAGTGCTTTGCCAAGCGGTGACTCGATGCTGATCAGTCCTGCCAGGGAATTTCCTCGGACACTTGTCACAATCCGGTATGTCTCCACTTCTTCATCATCTTCAAAATAAAGATCCACGGTATTATTAATTCCTATCTCGTCTTCTTTTGAATCATCAGACACAATGTTGGCAGTTTTTAACATTCTCTCTAGATAACGGATACGGCTTTCGTTGCGGTTCTTATCCTGCTTCGCTGCTTTATACTCAAAGTTCTCGCTCAAGTCTCCCTGTGCTCTTGCCTCTTTTACTGCTTCGATAGCATCCTTTCGAACTACCAGTTTCCGGTATTCAATCTCTTTTTCTATTTTCTCCACATCATGTTTCGTTAATCGTTCTCCCACAATCCGTCTCCTCTTTCTCAACTGATATTTTTAACCAATTACGTAACTTTTCAGTACTCTCACCATTACGAGCCGAAATGTATATAAATGCCTTTGGCGATGCTGAATAATTACTCGATCACCTTATGATCCAGCCATTTTCTTCCATGAAACCGCAGGGTATAAAAGATACCACGGAGTGTCCAGTCAGAGAACATACCGATCCAGACCGCAATCGGTCCGAAACCAAAAACACGACAAAGAACCACACATAATGTTACCCTGCAAAGCCACATGGTCGTACATGATAATATCATGGAGAATTTCACATCGCCTGCCGCCCGCATGGAATATGCCGGAATAAAAGCCGGTACCCATACGATTGGTTTGATGATGGTGATCCAGGTCACCATAAAGAAACACATCGCACCACTCTCTGCGCTCATACCTCCCAGATGAATGATTGGTTTTGTCAGTGCGAACACCAACAGGCAGCTGATGATGATAACTACCTCAGATACCAGGCACATCTTTTTTGTATAGTATATCGCCTCATCTTTTCTTCCGGCACCGATACACTCTCCTACTACATTCATCAGCCCGATGCCGATACCGATGGCTGCAATACCGTTCAGATTTTCCAGAATATTTGTCATCGCCTGTGCTGCGATTGCCGCAGTACCAAGAGTCGATACCGTAGACTGGATCGCCAGCTTACCAAACTGAAACATCCCGTTTTCGATACCCGTCGGGATACCAAGCGCCAGGATCATCTTAATCTTATGCCTGTCCGGGCGGATCTTTATGTAATCCCGCACACATATCTCTTCTTTTGGACTACGCAGAAAATACATGACAACGATCGCACAGAAAATTCTTGAAATCAGTGTGGACAGTGCCGCACCGGCCACTCCCATATGGAAACCGAAAATCAGAATCGCATTTCCCACAATATTCATAATATTAGAGATCACTGAGATGGTCATAGGCAGTCTCGTATTTTCCTGTGCCCGAAATACGGAAGATCCCGCATTAAAAACTGCAATAAACGGAAACGAAAGGGCTGTATACAGGAAGTATATCTCGGAATTGATCATTACTTCCGCTTCCACTTTTCCGAAGATCAGATGCAACAGTGGAATCTGAAATACCACACAGACTACAGTCAGTACTACAGCAATCGCCGTGATAATAAAAATCAGCTGTTTTGCCGCATCGGTGGCATTTTTTGTATTTTTCTGTCCCATGTACTGGGAACAGATGATGGTTCCTCCTGCTGCCAGCGCGGCAAACACCTGGATCACCAGCACATTGATCGAATCCACCAGCGATACCGCCGAGATAGCCGCCGATCCCACGTTGCTGACCATCATCGTATCTGCCGTTCCCATCAGAGAATTCAGAATCTGTTCCACAACCACCGGCACCAGCAATGCCCACAGTTGTTTGTTAGTAAATAGATGTTTCTTTTGTCCCGGTTCTGTTTCCATGTTTTTTCCCCACTCTTTTCGCTGCTCATTATTTTCAATCAGTATTATTTTAGCTTTCTCCTAGCTATTATGCAACCCCGGAATTCCTCTCTTTTCCGGTATTTTTTCCGGATCGTATGTGTCCAGGAGATTTCTCATTCCATAAAGAAATGTTTCCAGATCTCCTGCCACTTTCATCTGTCGGTCCCAGATATTACTTTCCGGAAAAGACCAGCGCAGATAACTCCAGATTTCCTTTAATTTAAACAGTGCCTTCTCTTCATTGATCGAGATTCTTACATATTCATCCCTCAGCTGTCCGGCAAATGCTTCCCATACCGATTTTTCCGGTAAGTCTTTTCCATGCAGCTGTCCGGTCAGCCCCGGATGTCGAAGAACACCTCTTCCGATCATCACCGCTGTAATCTGTGGAAATTCTCTTTCTATCCTTTTCAGATCCTCCACCGTAAAAATATCGCCGTTATAACAAAGCGGAGCTTTCCGTACCTCGTATGCCCCGGAAAATGCATCCAGCCGTGGTGTTCCACTATAAAAATCTTCCCTAACCCTCGGATGAATAATCAGCTCTTCCAGCGGATAGCCGTTAAAAATCTCCATCAGTGGTCCGATTTCTTCCGGCTCATAACGCCCCAGTCTGGTCTTG
>ERZ894186.357-NODE-357-length-20980-cov-11.209462_pt1 | contig 20980 bp, 14 predicted proteins | sample MGYA00380280_ERZ894186 | MGnify/ENA primary metagenome ERZ894186 (study PRJEB32331, sample SAMN06328449) | human gut metagenome | biome: human gut microbiome; feature: stool | host: Homo sapiens | collected 2013-02-13 ... | reverse complement strand
CTGATATTCTGGACGAATACCATCGGGAATTTCAGGCGCTCTCCGACGGACACAGCCATTACGGTGATTATGAGAATCTGCTCCACTGCTTCACCTATTTTGAGAAGCACCGGGATTTCATCTACAGCCTGTTCCGCTGCGGCCTTGGCAACCTGCTCCTGACCAGTCTCTCCGATTACATCACAAATACCTGGTATCATCCGGAATCCGGCGACACGATCGAGGACTTCTATGTCCTTCAGGCATTCACTGGCTCTCTTTACAGCACCTACGTCAGCTGGGCAGTCCGCGGCAAAAAAGAAACGCCACAGCAGCTTGCACAGGTTCTTTCTGAACTCTATGCGAAGAAACGGTGACGTTTTTAACCTTTATTTTCAGCCCTTCAGGCCGCGCGCCTGACGATCCATGTCCTCTACCACAATATCATAGATTTCACCAAGCGTTGAGCAGTACTCCAGAACCTTCCACGGCTCATTCGTATGGAAATGAATCTTGATCAGATCCTCATCTCCAACCGCCAGCAGGCAGTCCCCCTTAAAATTCTCCGTAAAATAATCGCTGATCACATCCTCATCCAGATCATGGCCCTCGATCAGCAGCTGTGTGTCATAACGAAATTCCAGCATAAAAGCACCTTATCCTTTCTGTGATTTGTCATTTCTAACCACGTCCTATTTTAGCACCTGCTCATCATATAGAAAAGTCTTTTTTTGCAGATTTCCACTTTACATTTCCGGGCAATTTGTGCTATAGTAACAGCAATGGGGCATTGGCGCAGTTGGGAGCGCGCAACATTCGCATTGTTGAGGCCGTGAGTTCGAATCTCATATGCTCCATTCTTTTTTATGAGAGGTGCTGCCTGATCTTGGGGGGATTGGGCAGTATTTTTTGTTGGAGCAAAACTGTTCTTCTCCCCAGCCTTACCTCTAAAAATTATTTTCCATTCCAAAATGTTCCTATTTGAATCATGATGCGCACCGCATCTATGATCCAGGCAATCGTCTTTACATTCCACTATGTTTCTACTTTTAACACGGTTTAGAAGGAATCATGAACCTTGCAGCAGCGTCCTTTACATTCCATTATGTTTCTATTCTAATTACCTTGTACCAGCTTACGCCGAAATGCGGTACAGACTTTACATTCCATTATGTCGCTATTTTAATCGGCGTGTACATGGACGATGATGGCCAGATCGCTTTATTTACATCCCATTATGTTTCTATTTTTATTCCCAGATAATAATTTTTGCTTCCATATCTTAGCTTTATTTACATTTCACTATGTTTCTATTTTAATTGAGAAAATATCAATGTGCCAGTGTGCCGGGCCGATTTACATTCCATTATATTTCTATTTTAATGATCGCGTACATCTCAGATATATCTCCACATCATTCATTTACATTCCATCATGTTTCTATTTTAATTTGGATACCAGAGAATTTTAATTATGCCGTAAATGATAACACCCCGTCATCAATTTTGCTTTACGTTCCATTATGTTTCCATTTTAATCGTGTACCGTCCAGGCTGTTTCAATGCTTCTATGACCTTTACATTCCATTATGTCTCTATTTTAATCGGTGTCGCTCTCTCCACGGGAGCGTGGATTGAAATTTTACATTCCATTATGTTTCTTTTCAATGCGTTATGATTATACCACAGAAAGCCGCTTTTGTGTCTTTACATTCTATTATGTCTCTATTTTAATGGGCAAATTAACCGAATCAAAAAATTTCAAGTTCGACTTTACATTCCATTATGTTTCTATTCCAATTAACTGACCCGTCCGGGTTTTCTTCCAGCGCACCGTCATTTACATCCCATTATGTTTCTATTTTAATCTTAAAAGCGGCCGGGGGCTTGACTTTAACCTCCTTTACATTCCATTATATCTCTATTTTAATTCTTCCTGAAATTTCTCTTCAAATTCCTGTACAACATTTACCTTCCATTATGTCTCTATTTTAATGTTTGTGCCGACCTCGGCACCTTCTTCGGTTGCCCGTTTACATTCCATTATGTCTCTATTTTAATTTCGATGAACTGGCTGTCCGAAAGTTTAATGTCCAGGTTTACATTCCATTATGTCTCTATTTTAATGCAGCATGGTACTGTCCTATCCGGTAAATGTCCTTTTCTTTACATTCCATTATGTCTCTATTTTAATACGGAAAGCCTGCTGCTACGGCTTCGGTATATCCACTTTACATTCCATTATGTCTCTATTTTAATCTGGAACTGAAAAAAGGATTTCTGATGGTCGGAGCTACTTTACATTCCATTATGTCTCTATTTTAATTCAGTTAATTAAGAAAAGCGCGTTTTCTTTCTTTACATTCCATTATGTCTCTATTTTAATTATCAGTACCAACGTTGCAATGAGCATTCCTTTCTCCCTTTACATTCCATTATGTCTCTATTTTAATCAGACAGAATCTTTACAATTTCTTCATAACTTTTTCTTTACATTCCATTATGTCTCTATTTTAATCAGCGCGTTGCAGAATTTGAGTACCGGAAGCAGCTTGCTTTACATTCCATTATGTCTCTATTTTAATCCAGAACAATTTTGCCGGAATCGGCGTTACAAAAAACTTTACATTCCATTATGTCTCTATTTTAATGATGAATCACAACACAGTCCGGGAGGGACTGAAGCCTTTACATTCCATTATGTCTCTATTTTAATTATCAATGCCCATTGCCGGCGGCAGAATACAAAATGCCTTTACATTCCATTATGTCTCTATTTTAATATCCATGCAGATATCTTTATGCACTGGCCAGTCTTTCCTTTACATTCCATTATGTCTCTATTTTAATCTTTAACCTTTGCAAGAAGCATTGCAATTTTCTTTTCTTTACATTCCATTATGTCTCTATTTTAATAGGCCATCCCACGCCATGATGTTCTCCTGCTCGTCAACTTTACATTCCATTATGTCTCTATTTTAATCTGCAGGCGGAGCAGTCTTGTCAGGACTGTAGTTGCTTTACATTCCATTATGTCTCTATTTTAATATTACTGCCTGTGCGTTGCTGTTAGCGAACATAACCCTTTACATTCCATTATGTCTCTATTTTAATGGTCGTCGTGGTCGATCTGGACAAGAACAATGAGACTTTACATTCCATTATGTCTCTATTTTAATGAAAACGGCAACGAATACCCCACCTTGTTTTTTCGCTTTACATTCCATTATGTCTCTATTTTAATTTAAGCTGACATCTGAAGCGGTAGGCGTGTCGAACGACTTTACATTCCATTATGTCTCTATTTTAATTATTCTTTCCCGGCGGCAGACATTGCGGTGTAGGACCTTTACATTCCATTATGTCTCTATTTTAATGCAGTTTGCCCTTGGCATTGTACAGTGCGCCGTTTTTCTTTACATTCCATTATGTCTCTATTTTAATCACGCTGTTCGGATTATCCAGCTCAGATATCTCGGCTTTACATTCCATTATGTCTCTATTTTAATCCCGTATTTGCCATTTCATCAATGATTTTCATAATACTTTACATTCCATTATGTCTCTATTTTAATTCTGTCCACACAACATACTGCAACAGTATGTATATACTTTACATTCCATTATGTCTCTATTTTAATAACATGGTTTTCAATCTTCATAACTGTATTTCCCTTCTTTACATTCCATTATGTCTCTATTTTAATGGCATAGTTTCTGCGGCGATGTCACAAACGCTGTATACTTTACATTCCATTATGTCTCTATTTTAATATACAAGCCTCTGGAGTGATTTCATCTTCCAACAACTTTACATTCCATTATGTCTCTATTTTAATGCGATGTTTTTGTTATACTGTAACTGCCGAGCATATTTACATTCCATTATGTCTCTATTTTAATTGATCTTACCCTGTTTGACTGGGAGGCTCAGAAGCCATTTACATTCCATTATGTCTCTATTTTAATCCGTTTTTTGGTTGCGGGTTACCACCCGGAATATAATTTACATTCCATTATGTCTCTATTTTAATCCTACAGCATCGAGAGTACGTGTGCCCGCCGACAAATTTACATTCCATTATGTCTCTATTTTAATTAAGTATTTTGCAAACAAGAGGATCAACTATATCTGATTTACATTCCATTATGTCTCTATTTTAATAAAGCGGCCCCAGATGCTTCCTCCCACAGTGGCAAATTTACATTCCATTATGTCTCTATTTTAATACATCATGCCATTCCATTTTCCAACCATTTTCGGTTTATTTACATTCCATTATGTCTCTATTTTAATTTCATCCTCTCTGTACCGTTCCGGGAGCTCTATCAAATTTACATTCCATTATGTCTCTATTTTAATAAGATTTGCCAAGAATCAAAGCACCGTGGAAAGAAATTTACATTCCATTATGTCTCTATTTTAATTGAATTTTGATGTACATAACTTCCAGTTCAACCTCATTTACATTCCATTATGTCTCTATTTTAATTTCGATCTGTTCCCGATCATCCTGTTCTGTGCTCAATTTACATTCCATTATGTCTCTATTTTAATCAGTCAATCATGTCTGGTTGCACAGGATATAACAACATTTACATTCCATTATGTCTCTATTTTAATGTGCAGCAGAATGATCATTCTCAAACATGTTAATAAATTTACATTCCATTATGTCTCTATTTTAATCTAGTTAGCCCGGTAACGCCGCGACATGTGATCGTGATTTACATTCCATTATGTCTCTATTTTAATGGCAAAAGAGAACGAAAGAAAGATCATTGATTTTAATTTACATTCCATTATGTCTCTATTTTAATGCAGATAAAAATGGGGATAACAGGTCCGACAAAGGCATTTACATTCCATTATGTCTCTATTTTAATCTAACTGGGCTAAAAAAGCAGCTGCAGCTGTTGGCATTTACATTCCATTATGTCTCTATTTTAATCCGTCCCCCTCTCCCCCGCTCTGCATCGCTCTTATTTTATCACTTTTTGTCGACCTCGTCTATTGCTCGTGTCCGGTTTTGCATTTTCGGTTCTATCTTTGTGTGCAGTGGGCCTTTTCGCCTTATTTTTCCTGTGTTTTCAGGATTTTGTCGACCCTATGGGTTTTGGGGCTTATCGGAGGTCGACAGTCAGAGCAGGAAGTCTGTTGCATCGTCGGATTTGCCCCAAAACTCTTTCTCCAGCCACTTTTCCTGTCTGCTTTTAAAGACGATGACAGAGTCAAGTTTCTGATCTACTGTTTTTTTCAGTTCTTGCTGCAGCTGCAGCAACTGCACTTTCGACAGCTCTCCCTCAAAAACAGAATCTTGAATATGATGCAGATATTTTTTGCATGTTTTAAACACACGTGAAAGACGTCTTGCACCATTTCCTTCCAGACAAATGTCATATACCAAAATTACATACATTATTTTTCTCCCTGTCAAATCAGATATCCACAATCCTCTTTGCTACTTGCTCATAACCATCAGCGTATGTAAGCAAAACAAGCAAATCTCCACTGCTTATTGCTCACCTCAATTGAAACAAGCAACTTTCCAGCTTCGATTAAAATTGCTTTCTGACATCATCACCACCAGATTCGAAATCCTTCGTACTCTTTTTCACCGATTATATGCTTAATCAGTTTGTACGCCTCCAGGCGCATCAGATACTGATAGGATACCTGTCTGCCCAGTTCTTTGTGCATGATTGTTTTCTTCATCCTGGACTCAAATTCATTTACGATCAATTTCGAGGCTTCTTTTTTCAAATGGAGAAAATTCAGTTCTTTCGTAAAACTGTTTTCAGTGATCTGATTTCGATTCAGCAGTGAAAAAATCAGGCGATCACCAATCAGCGGCTTAAATACCTCTGCAATGTCCAGACTCAGCGAATATCGACGAAATCCCGGTTCATGAAGGTAACTGATCGTGGGATTGAGCTGGGTATGATAAATCTCACTTAATACCTTTGAATAAATAAGTGAATTCACGAAAGAAATCAGCGAATTAATCATATTGTCTGGTGGATGCAGGACTCTCTTCTCAAACTGAATTTCCTGGTTTACAATTTCGTTCCACGCCGCATAGTACTGCTTTCGAATATTTCCTTCTACTCCCATCAGCTCTTCAACAGAGGCTGTTTTCAAAATTTTTTTGCGCAGTCCATCAATTTCCCGCATATTTTCCGCAACATTCTTTCCCCGTCCATTATAATAGCGAAGATTACGATAGATGTTATCTGCAGCCGCATCGATAAATTTTTGTGCGATTGTAAGCCGCTTTGCACCATCCGTGTAGTGCTCCACCTGCTTCACCAGCAGCTGTCCTGCCAGAAGGCTTTCCCTCGGATAAAAGCTCCCGGTATAAAAATTGTAATAGTTAAAAAAATGAATCGGAATGCCATATTGTGAAATGTAATTTAAAAATGTTGTGTTGAATGTCATCTCAGACATTACATAAATATCCTCAATCCGTTCGATTGGAATGTCTCTCTTTACGCCGTCATAGCTTATGAACTGCAGCGTATTATCTTTTCGTTTTAAATCCCCATTATTATATACATAAAAACTTTGCTTCACTCCGTCACCTCCGGCTCTCTCTGTCTGACTCGTGTCAAAGCGATATTCGTAATCCACTTCGCTGCTTACTTGATCCGGTTAAATAAAACATAAATCAAAATAGGCACATTTTTTACAAATTCCCCTCTTCTCCAGTGGCGGGATCTGAGATGCATTTTGAATTTCTGTAATCTCGCTTAAAATCTCTTTCATTTTTTTACAGTCCTCTTCTGACAGTTCGACTGAAACTTTCTGCTTCAAAAGCGGATAATCAATTTCTCCATTCAGTTCCTTTACTCCCCGCTCCCGCATATAGTAGAGGTAATATTTCATCTGCCACAGGCCGGCCTCCTCTATCGCCCTGCTTTTCTTTACTTCGTGCAGTTCGCGTTTTTCGCTGATAAAATCAATATTGATTACATTGTCTATATTAATGTGCTTCTCTTTTTCCCGATAGCTGTTTTCATCCAGCAGCTTGCCAAGCAATACATTTTCATTTTCTGCCTCCATGTTGATCTCATGGCAAAAATACCAGAGTTTCCGTTTGCAGACAAAGTAATAATAGATCATCACTCCTGTTATTTTATCTTTCAAGCAGTTCCCTCCTATCCGGTGTAAGAACAATTTTTCTTCATCTTTCAGATAAAACGGACGTTTACAGGATGCTCTCCTCAAAAAAATTGTCCATTTCTTCCTCATCAGGTACCAGTCCGCGGCCGCGGCAGGTATCCTCGTCAAATTCATACTTTACGCTCGCCCGGTGAATATTCGTCACCCTTTTCTGATCCTTCTGTCCGATCGTCATTTGATCCACCTGCATTTTCTTACCTTTAAATCCACTCACACTCACCGTAAGATCTTCCAGTTTCTTCCGAAACACCGTTTTTACCGCCTGGTCCACGTGTGCTGTTGACAGGATCTCCACGCTTTTTTCGATAAATTCCTGATTTTCGTCATAGGTTCGATCCGGCATAACAGTGATGCTCTCAATTCCCCGAAATTGCTTATCTACTTCTTTTTTCGTATATTCAGCGCAGTGAATTGCTTCCAATTTCTTCAGTGCTAATTCGATTTCTTTGTAATATTCACTGTTTTTTATTTCTTCTGCCGCATATACCTGATTCATATATTCCGTCTTCATCTGTTCCGAAAACGTAATATCTTCATATTCTTTCAGATAGTCCACAGAGCGATCATACAGAAATTCATCATATACACTGTGCTCTCCCACGCCATTTCGGTTGACATACACGATTACATTTGCTTCCTCCGGGATGTACCTGCCGCTTCGATTGCAACGTCCAAGCCGCTGCAGCAGGCTGTCCGCAGTACACATTTCGGTATGCAGCACATCAAAATCGATATCAAGGCTCGCTTCCACGATCTGTGTAGAAATCCAGATGCCGTTTTTCTCCGGCTCACCTGAAAATCTCAGGATTTTATTTTCCAGCCGTCTTCGATCTCTGCGCAAAAAGCAGGAATGGAGCAGCCAGACCTCTTCCGTTCTCTTTTCCAGCTGTGCATATAATTTCTGCGCACTGGCAATCGTGTTGCAGATCACCAGCACTTTCTTTGTCTTGCCCTGCTCCAGAATTTCTTCCACATCCATTTCACTAAATCGGATCTGAATTTTATGCCGGATCTGAGTTACCCCTTCCGAAAAATCAATTTTATGATACTGCTTTTCTTCACACAAACCATACCTTTCCATAAAATGTGTCAATACAGGTGGGAATGTCGCTGTAACAATCGCAAACTTGCCTCCAAGCCTCTGAATCGTTACGAGGCTGTATAATATCGTCGCAATGATGTCCGGCGAATAGGACTGGATCTCATCCAGAATTAATTTGGAATATTTTAACGTTGCCGCAAAAATTTCCGTTCCAAGTGCTCGATAACTGAATTTCAGCAGCTGATCTACCGTGCATACCGTCACCGGCCACGCCAGCATTTTAGCGCGGTGATATTTTTCATCCGCCTCTGTACCTTCTTCGCTCAAATACACCGACATACTGTCCGAATGCAGCAATGCCGCATTTTCATATCCATATCGATATCTGATCCTGTCATAAATCGCATTGGAGGATACCTTAAGCGGAAGGGTATAAAACCCTTTCTCTCCGTTCAGCCACAGAAGCGCCGCTTCCGTCTTCCCGGAACCGGTAGGTGCAATCACAATCAGATTTTCTTCTGCGTGCTCCATCATATATTTTTGTGCCGGACGCAGTTCTTTCCCGGCCAGATAATCCTGCACTTTCTTTTTCAGTTCTTTTTTCTCCAGATCCGGTTCTATTTCTGCCTCCGTGTAACCTGCACTCACTGCATAATCAAACTTGTTTAAAAGCCCTTTTATTAAAAGATACTTTTCCCATTCTGTTTCAGAAATCCGAAGCTTCTCCTCAGTTCCCATGTTACGAAACAGAAGTTTGCCGAGATTACTGACATACAGCTTTCTCAGTTTTTTCCCTGCATACTGCTCCAGCTCATTCAGATAGTAATCCTTTGCGTATTTTTGTATTTCATCTGCGTCATAGTGATCTTCGCGGTCATGGTGATAGTATATTACTGTAATCGCTGCCCTGAAATCATCTTCCGAAAACTCCGCCGACCATTCCCGGAATTCTCTGTAGTTCACCGAAAGTGCACTCAGAAAGCCATGTGGAATCTGCTGAACATCTGTTTCTTTTTTCCGTTCGGGAGATACTATCGACTGAAAAATCTGATTGACTTTTCCAAGATCATGCAGGCGGCATGCTTCAATGACCAGCTTTCGTTCCTTTTCCGTAAAATAGTGTCCATACTTTTCAAAAAATGTTTTGGCACAGGCAACAATTTCTTCTTCATGCGCTTTTAATGTTTTCTGTTTCTCACAGATCGTATTTTCAATCCTGTAAATACTCTGCTCAATTGCCTTTTTTTCTGATTCTGTAAGATCTTCTGCCAGCATTTCCTCTGCCCTTTGAAGCAGATCAATTAATTTTCGCTTCTCTTTTTCCAACAATTCTTTCGTTTTTGATTTTGCATAGTATTCCATACTCTATCTCCCAAAAGAGCGGGATCTTTAAGTCCCGCTCAAATCTCATTCAGGCAAATACAAGCGCAGCCTCCGGCTCAACTTCATCCACATATGCCATCTCAAATGCTTTCCCCTTTGGACAGTAATACGCTCTGATACGCCCACCGTCTTTTTTCCATCTGCGCAGTCCCTGCCGTGTGATTTCGTATTCTTTCGTCAGGTTGTATACAACCACACTTGCAAAACCCTGCGGCAGCTCTTCCACCTCAAACGATGCATAGATATCTTTTGCTTCCACCGGAACATACAGTTCTCTTTTTGCCGTCACTTCCTCCTCTGCGAAGATTTCCACATCCCGCACCTGCTCTACATTCAGCAAATCCTCATGCCGCCCCAGCGCCAGATATCTCGGCGGATACTTCAGTGCCTGAAATACCGGTTCAAAATCAGCCTCCTGTGGGATAATGTGGATCACCATATGATTTTCACAAACCAGCTCGGCATTCGCAATTCCGCGAAAAATCCCATATTTTTCCCCGTCATCCACACAGATCTGATGACGCCCTTCCTCGTACTTTGCACCTGCCGAAAAAGAGTATCTTGTATACACCTCTGAAATAATTCCCGTATTGGTTCCCTGAATGCTAAGCCGCATCGGATGATACTCCGTAAATCCACAGGCTGTATGAATCATGCCAAGCACCGTAGAATAAGGCGGCAGCGGGAATGTCTCCCTCATTATAAAGCTGCTCGGCTTTTTATAATTCGACAGATTTTGAAAGCAGTCCAGTCTAATTGCTCTCTCCATAATATTCTTCCACTTCCTTTTTCAGGTGTTTGAATGCATCTCCGACTGTTTCTGCCTTCAGTTTGTCTTTTATTTCCTTCTCGTTATCAAAAATCTCTGTCGTCACACCGACATAGGTATATTCAAGAATCGCTTCATCTTCCTTCATCAGCTCCAGCAGTGTATTCGTATTCAAACAGTTATTCTCAACGCGAATCCGATTCTCAAAAAATGGGGTCTTTCTGCTGTAGCGACCGCCGATGACAAACAGCGGACTTAAATTTTCTCTTCTGCCCTTGATATCCCGGTACAGATAATGCACCGCATCCAGCAACTGCATAACGCGGTCTGCCTTTTCTTCCTGTGCAATCTCCCCATCCTGATCTACACCGATCCGGTCAAGATCAATCGCAATCGTATATGCATAATAGGATCTTTGAACCTCACTCTGCGCGATCGCGTTCCCCAGGTTTCCTCTTTTTGCCATTCCCATATTCGTCAGAAATTCCAGATCGCTCTGATATGGTTCCAGGGAAATCGCGTTGCTCAGGCGAACCACCGCACTTCTGGTACTCGCAGAATCTCCCTTCGTTGTTTTCATATACCCGAACAAATCAATTTCCGGATAATCTTTGATCGACACCGCCGGCGCAAACTGTACCACACCGCTCTTTCCATCTACCGGAGTATTATCCCACTTCAGCTGCTGGATGATGTTATAGCGCATGGCCTGTCTGGAAATATAGCTGTACTGTTCGCAATTTCCTCTCGTCATTTTTTTAAGTGTCGTTATATTTCCGATTCCTTCACCATAATTGGCACTCTCTGCCAGAAATACCATTGTAAATGTCAGTCCTTCTCGCTTCATACCGCTTCATCCTCCTTCTTTCCCTCATACATTCCCTGCAATCCAAGTAAAAATGCATATCCGTACTGTGAAAATTTCTCATCGTCTTCCAGCATCGCAACAAACCCCGTTGGCATCAGAAGATCTTTCCCGTCTTTTCCATTTCCAGCCGAATAAGAACTGTATAATCTTAAAACAATATCCATATATTTATTTCTATTTCTTACAGATAATGCGTTCAACAGCTGGTAAATTGTTCCGCGAAGGCATTCTGATGAATCTGTTTTTTTCGCTTTCAATACTGCTCTTCGCAGATCTGCACCGCACATTTTCATAACCGTACAACTCATCATAATTTGACTCCTTTCCTTTTTTTCTTTATAGACAAGTTCCGACTGTAACTGTATCTCATAGATCAAAGATGCTCCAAATCCTCCTTCATTTTCAAGCGCTGTACGCAGCAGCTTTTGCAGCAATGAATACTGACTTCTGTCAAAAAGCAGATTCATAATCGCCATTTCATGAATATTTTGGATCTCATTCCCTACTTTTGTATAAGGATGCTTTCCGAGTTTCTGCAGTGCATCATACGCCCGCTCATTCTCCAGAACCTTCACTGTTTTTTCCGGTATAATCCGCAGCAGATAATGGTCATCCGCCTGTACACCGCGCAAAATCACATGAATATTTTCCAGGGATTTCGTTTTTTCCTTCAAAACTACGTTCATTACCTTTGCAAACCACGCTGAATATTTCTCATCCTCTTCCCGCTGTGCATCAACACTGCTTTTTCTCGCTTTTTCATTTGCTGCGAGAAGATTTTCCACGTCATGGCCGATATTGATAAAAAGAAACTTATTTGCAAAAAGCCGAAATCCAAGCGGTGCCAACGCATAGACAAATGCACAGGAAGGACACAGAAAAGCATCTACTTTGCAGTTCCAGAATGCAGACTTTTTTCTGCTCAGATCATCTGACCTGTCTTTCGCAAAGGCGATTGACACTTTTTCCTTACTGCCTGCCGGCATTGCACAGTCAATGCACAGATCCTTATCTTTCTTTTTATCACGTTTCCAGTAGTTTCTCAGTGGCTCGGAAAATTCTTTTTCAAACAGCTCACGCATATCCTTTTTTGCATTTGCCCTCAGCAGAAAACATTTACCATCCCAGAAACGATTAATGTACGTATACACAATACTTTTCATCATAAACGTTTCCTGACAGATCGGCTGCGCAATAAAACTTTGCAGTTCTTTCAGGCGTTCCTGTAATTCTTCCACGTCCATTCGATCATTCAGTTTACTGAGTTTCAGCTTTTCATAGACTTCCGGATGTTCAATCTTTCCTTTTATATTTTCATAACCAGCCTGATAACTGTTGGACAGCAGTTTTTCAGAGATAAACTTTAAGCTGTCTTTCTCCCATTTTTCTGCTTCCCATTTGCCAGCTTCTATTTTTTTCAGACATTCTTTGATCCGATCCGTGACTCCCTGATATACCGTCGACGGACCAAAGTACGCTGTAAAAGCTTTAAAATACAGGTCTGTCCAGTCCGCCTGATCTGCAAACTCTGCATCCAGCCACAGCGCCTGGCCATCCTCTGTCACTCCGTACTCTATTCCTTTCCGCGCCCCATTCTTCTCCAAAAGATATGCCATGCCTGCAATTCCGGCATTTTTCAAAAAATCTCCGAGCGTAATCAGATATCGCCCCACTCTTCTCCCTCCCTTCTATCCAATAATTGCGAACTTTCCATGTCCTTCCGATCTTCTGCTTCCCAGCCCTGCAGTATACAGGTAATTCAACAGTTCTACGGAACCAGTTAACTTAAATATCCCGATACTCGCATTCGTAGGTCGACCAAAAACCTTTGCCACCACTTTCTTTGCTTTGATCGGAACGATCTGGAAATCATCCAACTGATACTTCAGATTTTGCTTCTGCAGCATCGTGCCTATGTTTTCTTTTACTACCTCTGAAAATTCTGGATCCTCACACGTATAATAAGTATCCGTATTATTTCCTGCGTCGTGTCTTCTTGCCAAAAGTGTACTCTGCATTTTCACTATGATTTCTGAATCTTCAATCTCCAAATGCCGCCGAAACCTTATTCCGCGAAGCCACATCCTGTTGTCACCTTTGACCGGATACTCTTTTCCTTTCATCATCGTAAACGCATTAAAAAAATAAATATTTTGTGCAAGATCTGCGTTACAAAAGTATACTTTAAAACGTTTTTCTGTTAAAAGAATCTTTTCACCGGAAAATTTTGCGCCAGGCAGATGACACGCCCAGCAATATGGCTTTATCACAGATGCCTGTTTTGTATACAGCTGTTCTAGAAGTTCTAAAGAATACACCTGCAGTGAAGCTTTAAAAAAACTGATAATCAACCGATCATATTCCACTGGAAATTCCGGCTTCTCCAGCTGAAAATCTAATTCCATCTGGTTCATACGAGCTTCCTCCTTTCTTTTTCGTACTTATTATGGTTTTACTATAGCATATCTTTTATCTTGTTTCAATAGTTTATAATAATATTTTACTGGATTAAAAAACAAGCTATCTTATCATCAGATTTTCCAATACTAATCAATGACATTCTGCTTCACTTGTAACCTGCCTGAGCCTTTAAAAATTAAGTTCCCACTAAATTTAATAACCTGCAGGTTAAAAAGACGTTTCTACAAATATGTATTTTCACATTTACATCTTTAAGGAAAACCAGTATAATCTAACTACATTTTGGAATGTAAAAGTAAAATATTACTATCTTAATAGTCTCATCTTGGAATTTCTATTTCTGCTTTACTTTCATTTCAACTTGGAAAGCATTCAACGCTTAAGCTATTTTCTGTTCAAGCAAAACGAGAGCGCCACGCCATAGACTCACCTCTACGACGCAGCGCTCCCGCTCTTTTTCTATCTTTTCTTTTCTCTTTTCTTTTGCTCTTCTTCTATCTTCTCTTTTCTCTTTTCTTTTCCGTATTATTCTTTATACCGTTTTCCGTTTTTTTGTTCTCTATTCCAAGCCAGTTTTCTGCTCCTCCCCTGCGATCCGCTTCTCAATCTCCTCCTTCACAAGTCCCTCACCGATCACGATCAGCACTTCCTGTCCTTCCTTGATGGGATGGATTTCGGTGGTCTGGCGGGTGGCGTTCAGTTCGATCCAGGTGCCGTCCTCCAGCTTCTGGAAACCTTTGATGCGGAATACACTGCCGCACGACGGACTGTCCATGATATCCTTTACTGCCGCATGCAGCTGCTCCTTTGTGAGGTGACGATTCATAAAAAACAGGGAATCGAAATCGCCATTGTCATCCACATCCTGCTTGACGTAGCTGGCCGGATCGTAGCCGCAGGAAGAAATGCGTGCAAAGTCTTCTTTGGTAAAGGAGTTCCAGTCGGTACTTAAAATGTGTGATGCATCGATCTCCCGTTTACATTTTACCTGCGCAAGGGCATGGTTTAAATGCATGATCGTCTGCCCGATTTCTTCTTGCGAAGCTTCCTGGCTGCGGCTCAGGACGATCAGTCCCGCGTTTGCCGCCTCGGAAGCAAGAACATAATCGGCCTGCTCTGACAGATTCGGATCCAGCTTTGCATCGACGATCGCAATCACATTGCCGATCTCATACCAGCGATCAAGCGGTTCCTCGTGCAATGTATCAAAAAATTCGTCCATATCGAAGATGCCGGACGGCTCGATCAGGACACGGTCGTAGCCGCACATTCCCATGGAGATCAGCTTCGTCTTGAATCGTCTGCGGTGACAGTCGCGGTCGCAGCCGCCTGATACCATCTCCAGCTCGCAGTTATCACCGCGCAGGTCCGAGAGCAGCATCATATCGACGTTTATTGCACCGTAATCATTCTCCAGAATACCGATGTTCTGACCCTGACTCATCAGATACGAAGCGTATTTTCGAATGAACGTTGTTTTTCCGGAACCAAGAAATCCAGTGATGAGATCTATTTTTACCATATCTGTGTTGCTCCCTTCCACGCGGTCTGATATACCGTCATTTTCTCTTCTGCTATTTTCTGTCAGATATCCTTTTTACGTTTCCTGCTTTCACTGTGAATCATACATTCATCATTGCTATAATTCGTCCTGCTGCCAGGTTCTCCCCTCTGTCCTTCACAAACAGAACTTCTTTGCGATCCAGAGGCATGAACTTTCATATCCAGCTGACCTCCTCTCACATCCGCAGCTTCTTCCGGAACTCCCGCAGCGTATCTTTCTTCCGGAAGATAAACAGTGCGGCCAGCATCAGGATGCTGATTCCGGAACAGACGACAGACGGCTGTGTGTAATGCACCAGATTCAGCCACAGAAGGAGAAGCGGTATACAGCCTGCTCCCGCAGACTGGACAAGATAAAACAGGTATTCTTCGCGCTCCAGGCGGTTTACTTTTGCGATGACTACCATCGAACACTGGACAGCAAGCGCGCCGAACGGCAGCACGAAATCAACCGACCAGCCGCGCCAGCCTGTGAAGTGATCCCATAGCACCGCCAGGACCGTGACAAGAAGCAGCTGCCACATCTCATTTTTGAGGATGTTGCGGCGTTTGGTGTAAGCCACTGTAACGATCGCCCACGCACACAGACAGCCGGCGGCCGCAAACCAGAACCAGTTCAGCGTGCCAAGTGTCAGATAATTGATCATGCCGCACAGCACCGCCACTGCCAGACAGAGAAAGGTAAAGATCTGTATCGTCTTTCTGCCTTCCGCCTTCTGTGCCTCTCCGCAGCCCGGGAATTCGCTTCCCGTCTCTTTGCACGGGATCGATTCCCGCTTCATGATATTCTGAAAACTGCGCGGAATGCTGTCATCCGGCAGTTTTGACGTAAAGCCAAGCACCATTTTATTGCCAAATGAGCACGAACACAGCTGAAGCCCATTCGTACTCGCAAAAAATCCAAACTGCCTGATGTAGTCCTGATACTGCTCCGGGAATCGGACAATGCCGATATTTGAGTAGACCGCCGTGATGCAGCGGCTGCCCAGATTAGCTCCGACCATCAGAAATCCTTTTTTCAGTTCCAGTGGAACAGCACGCAGCAGAGGATTTTTTTCCAGACGGACGTAGCCGTTCATCCGCATCGCCATCCGTTCTTTGACCAGCTCTTTTTCGAACTGTGCCCTGACATCCTGCAGCACATCCTCAAACGTCGTCCCGTCCTCAAACGTGTGCCCTGCCTCGATCCAGCCGAAAAAGTTCGTCATCGACTGAGATGGGAAAAAATTACGCAGGTTTACAGGGATCATCAGTGTGATCGGGCGGTTTTTCCGGCTTTTGGGCACCTGTTCAGCAATTGCACAGAGCATGACGGCAGCCACATAAACGGTGATCGAGACGCCGTGTGCCTTCGCTTTTTTGTGCAGTTCATCTACCGGTATCTCAAGCTCCGTAATACGCATGTCCTCATGCAGCAGTTTTTCGCCTTTCAGCCGCACCGCATCCGGCTTTTTCTCCTTATCCCGCGGTGCCTTCGACGAATAATACTGAGAAAAGCTGTCTTCCTCCTGCACGCCGCGCGTCATCTCCTTCGTCGTATCGATGCGCGGCAGACCCGCGGAAGGATGCCGCAGGATCAGGTAATTCTGCACCAGTTCCTGCAGAAAATGCATCGCTCCCGTACCGTCTGTCAGCGCATGAAATACTTCGAAATTGATCCGGTTCTGATAATACGTCACCTCAAAAAGCAGTGATTTTTTATCCGGGATATACAGCCTGCTGCACGGCGGCTTCGTCTCCTCCCGCACCACCGGCCGAATCTCCCGGTGTTCCAGATAAAACCAGAACAATCCCTTGCGCAGCACCGCCTGAAACAGCGGATACGTTTTCATCGTCTGATCGAGTGCTTCCTGCAGCGTCGTTTCATCCACTGTTTCCTTCAGTTCACAGTAAAAACGAAACACTCTCGTATCGTCTTTTCCCGTGACCATCGGAAATGCAAGCGCCGCATTGTCCAGTTTTCTCCATTTTGAGTATTTTGCTTCCATAAATGATCGGCTTCTTTCTGTTTTCTCTTCCGGCAGTATTTTTTCAGGTCACAGGTAATACGGCCCGCAATGCCTCTTTTTCTCTGCTGCCAGAAGCTTTTTTACTGATACAGGCAGGTCATTTGCTGCTTCTTACGTTCCACAGTCATTCCGAAAACCTGCCCGATTCGATTTTCTACTGCCCCAGAAACTGGTTGATATACGTAAAACTCTCCTGCACATGCCAGAACCGGATTCCAAGCGCAAAAAATCCGTGAAATGCCCCCGCAATGCGGTACTGCTGTACTTCGTTTCCGGCTTCTTCCAGCCTTCTGGCATACTCCTCGCCCTCGTCGCGCAGCGGATCCAGTTCCGCGGTCAGAAGTAATGTCCTCGGAAGATTCCTGTAATCCGTCTCCATCAGCGGCGCAAAATACGGATTCTGGCGATCCTCGGGACAGCTCTCGTACAGTGTCACATAATCTTCCATTTTCACCGCAGTCAGCAGGTAATCGGTTCCGTTCTCCCGTACCGATGGATACGGGGATGCTTCCGTATAACAGTTATTAAGTGCCGGATAGATCAGAATCTGGCGCTCTACCTGAAAATCTCCGGTATCCCTTGCTTTCAGGCAGACGGCAGCCGCCAGATTTCCTCCAGCGCTGTCCCCGATGACCGTGATCTGTTTCGGATCCGCATTTAAAATCGCATGGTTTGTGTAAAGCTCCTTTGCCGCCGCATAACAGTCGTCAAATGCCGTCGGGAAACGGTGCTCCGGCGCCAGGCGGTATTCGACAGATACGACGATTTTTCCGGTGGACTGCGCCATGCGTGCGCAGACACGGTTGTAAGTGTCCACACTCTCAGTTACCCAACCGCCGCCGTGGAAAAACAGCAGCACCGGAAGGGAAAGTTTCCCCTCCTTCTCCTGCTCCATCGTCTCCTCACTCGGAAAATACATCCGCACCGGCACTTCATAGTCCCCGTTGCAGATCTTCGTGTCCAGTTTCCGGATAAAAATCCGCATGGCATCCAGCTTCTTCAGGTCTGCAATCCGCCGCGATGATTCTACGTCAATGTTTCCGTAGGATAATGCATGCAAAATGCTCCGCATTGTTTTTGATATCATGATTTTCTCCCATTCCCCATCTCATATACGATGTCCGCCGCGCACATCGTTGAATCCCGGTAATCTTTCCCGGTTCAAGCGCCGCCGGGTAATGCCAGCTGCAAAGCAGAATTCATCCGTATTGCTTTCTTTTGTTTCGTCCTGGGACAGGGCAGCTTTCTTCTGCTCCATGCCCTTTTGCATTGTACCACAGATCTGCTCTTTTACGATGCTGTTTCGGAAATTTTCTTTCTTTTTCTTCTGCTCTTCGCCTGTGGCATTCCATCCGTCTTTTTCTCTTTCCTTCTGTTTTCTATCCGCAGCGTTCCATGCCCCTTTTCCTCCTGCGGCTAAATCAGTCATTTCAAACCAAAGGTAGTTTATTATACCATACCGGTTCTTTCTTCTGCAAAGGGATTTTCTGGCGTTTTACGTTCGCTTCTGAAATTTTACCTGGCTCCAGGCTGCAGCAAAAAGGCGATCTCCATTTTTCCTCTTGACTTTTATCTTCTACAGTTGTAGTATTTATACATCTACTACATCTGTAGCAGATATATGGTATGCAGACTGCAGTCCCACTGCATACTTCTGCAATTAACGAACGCGGATCTGAATTATCCGCTTCCTTTGAAAGGAGATTATTATTATGAAAAAAAGAAAACAGTTACTTGCAATTTTGGCTCTCTCGGCTGCTTTTTCCTGGTCGCTTCCGGCATTTGCAAAGGAATTTACCACCTCAGACTCCGTTCTGACCATTGACACACCGGATGACAGCTGGGCACAGATCAAAGATGATGCGACGCTCGCAACCCTGACGAACGGAAAAGACTCTATTACTTTAGAGCACTATAGTAACGGAGAAAAGCTGCCTGATATCACAGTCGCAGACGATACGTATGAGAAGGTCTGCCAGAATATCATTTCCACGCGCAATGAAGTCTTTCTGATCACCGGGCTTGCCGCTGATGAAAAGGATTTTGACGAGATCCAGAAAGCAGTCCAGAGCGCAGTGATCAACATTTACGACACGAAAAAAGCAGTAACGCCGTCTGATCCGGCTGCTGATACCGGTAATTCTTCTGACAGGGATTCCTCTTCCGAAACGAATCCTGCACCATCCACAGACGGCTCCATCGATGAAAGTATTTCCTTTACCGGCTGGATCACCGGTGCAAATGTAAATGTGCGAAGCTCTGCTTCCACCGATGCGTCCATTATTTCCACCGTGCCTTACGGAAATCCTGTCTCTGTCACCGGTGCCATCACTACAGGCAGTCAGGTCAGCTGGTATCGCATTGATCTCGATGGAACCACCGGTTTTATCTCAGCACAGTATGTTTCCAAGGCTGCCCCGACCGCTGAGCAAAACGGCATCACTCTGACCGACGAACAGCTCACGCTTTACACTTCCGATTACACCGAAGCTACCTATATTAATAAGGCAACCGACGGAAACTGGTATGACGGCACCGGCCGTCAGTATGTCCAGGCCTCCGGCGATTCCTGGAGCAGAGTGTGTGACGGCAGTATATGGACTGATATTCCACAGGCAAAGCCTGACGCAAACGCTTCCAGAACAGTCACCGTGACCGATCCGGATGGGCTGAATGAAATGACACTGTATCTGGATGCTGATTCCGGCAAATGGCACAACAGTGCATGGGGCATTTACACAGACAATGGAAATAATACGTTTACCGGCCCGGACGGCACGATATGGACTGTCGAATCATGACCTCCTTTTTCTTGACACCTCCTGCCCTCTGGCGTAGTATACGGACAGGAGGTGAACTTAATGAAAAATAAAATCATCCGTCTGCCCGACTCGGAGCTTGATATCATGCTGGTGCTCTGGCATCACACACCGCCGATGAGCAGGCTGGAAATTGAAACCGTAATCAATGAAAAAAAGGCCCTGGCTCCCACAACGATCCTGTCCCTGCTCTCCCGTCTGGAGAAAAAGCAGTTTGTCTCTGTCACAAAAGAGGGAAAGACGAATTATTATACACCTCTGATCTCTCAGGAAGAATACCAGAACTGTGAGAGCAAAAATGTACTGGAGCATGTTTTTGGCAATTCCTTAAAAAGCTTCGTCACCTCTCTTTACCGTGGCAAAGAACTGACGCAGCAGGACGTAGCGGAGCTGTACGATTACATTCAGGAACTGTACGAGGAATCTGACTCTGAAAAAACATCCAGGAAATAAACCGGAGGAATCAGGATGACAGGCTTTACCTTTCACATTCTAAAACTCAATACGATCGCGGCGCTCATCATCTGCGCCGCGTGCATTGTTTCTCGGCTGACCAGAAAAAAATATACCTGTAAATGGAAATACTTTGTGTGGCTTGTGACCGCGCTTGCTTTGCTGGTTCCGGTTGACCTTTCTCCGTTTTCCAGGGTTCAGCTGCAGATTGTACAGCCGACAAGGCAGACTGGGATGCGGCAAAATTTTGAATCTGCCACAGCCGCAGATCAAAATGCCCTGGCCGTATCTGACCACTATCTGTCTTCTGACGACACAGCAGATACAGCAGCTGACCATTCATCTGCACCATCCAGCCAGACCGGCCTGCAAGATGCGCCGTCATTTTCTGCCGTTTCAGCGGCCTCAGGCACGTCTTCTGAATCAGGCACATCTGCCGCCCCGCTCGTGCTTTCTCTGCACTCACCCCGGCTTTCCCTGTACGGCTTCCTG
>ERZ894186.336-NODE-336-length-22012-cov-13.435761_pt1 | contig 22012 bp, 18 predicted proteins | sample MGYA00380280_ERZ894186 | MGnify/ENA primary metagenome ERZ894186 (study PRJEB32331, sample SAMN06328449) | human gut metagenome | biome: human gut microbiome; feature: stool | host: Homo sapiens | collected 2013-02-13 ... | reverse complement strand
GAGCCATTGAGCAAGAAGCCCCCACTTCAAAATCAGAGATTTAAGTGGTGGGAGCGTGTCACAGGTCAGGTATCAGCGAGCTGGAAGTATATTATCTGGCTGCTGATTACGGTAAGTCTTTGTATTCCTGTGCGCCTCTCGGCAAATTTTACGCTGGTGGATTTTAAAGTACAGAGAAGCATTCAACAGAATGAACAAAATTCGAAGACAACGGATTACGCAGCAAGACCGGGAGAGAGACAGCAGAAAATGGAAATAATGTCTTCTGTGAACAATAATACGAAAAGTCAGTCTGAAGTTCCGGAACAAAAAGAGTTTATCGTGCATACGGCTGGAAAATGGCTGGAAACTATTGCTGTAATTTTTGCATCGGTCTGGCTGAGTGTGGCAGTGCTTAAACTGGCAGGAGAACTGCTGGCATATTACCTTTCCATGAAAAATCTCAGGAGAATGAGCCTTCCAGTCAATGATTCGGTGAGTATTCAGATGTATAGAGATGTATGCCGGAAAAAGAGTGTGCGCAGAGCACCGGAGCTCAGACAGAATGCGGGTCTTACTACACCACTTCTGGCAGGACTCTTCCATACAAAGTTGTATCTTCCGGCAACAGGCTATTCCGCAGAGGAGCGAAAACTGGTATTTTACCATGAACTTACACATTATTGTCATCGGGATCTCTGGTATAAGATGCTTCTTCGAATCTGTGCAACAATATACTGGTTTAATCCGTTTCTTCTTATTATGCTGAAAGAAGCAGATAAGGATATCGAGAATCTGTGTGATACGGCAGTGATTAACCGTGTAAACAAAAAAGACCACAGGCTTTACAGACAGCTGCTTCTTCGTACAGTGGCGATGAATAATCAGATCCCATATGTAACAGCAAGTCTCAATGACAGCGGAATGGTGTTTAAGGACAGAATTTTGTATATGGTGAACATACGGAAGCTTCGCAGAGGAATCCTGCCGGGAATTCTTGTGACGGTGCTTCTTGCGGGCAGTAACCTCGTATTTAATGTTTCGGCCGGGACAGATACAGCCCCAACGCGAACAGAGAGAACAGGGCAGGAAAAAAATACAGATCCGGAAGAAAAGAATGCACCGGATTATGCACCATTTTCTGAAATGATAGATATGCAGAAAATAGCAGGGACACAGAGTGAAACGGGAGTGTCAGAGGATACAAATACAGAAGCTTCTGTAAATTCGGGAGAAAACATCAGTGCGGAAACAAATTCTGATTCTACTGTGGAAAGCAACGAGCAGGAAAGTGAAACGACAGATAATGGAAGTGGTTCTGACAGCGATGGGTCAGGATCCTATTATGAGAGTCTTCCGGCAGGAGTGCCATACACCAGTGGCTTCAGTACTCCTTCCGGTGTGGCATCGATTGTAGCATCAGGTGAAGGTGATGAGGAATCCAGAGTCCTTTACGACAACGGAGATGGAACTTATTCTGACGATAACGGATTTCAATACAGCTATCAGGGAGACGGAAACTGGGCAGATGCCAATGGAAATTCTTATCGTACCTGGAATGACGAAGACTACAATTTGGGAACGAAGCTGGGACAGCATGAACTCCAAGGCAGCGGCGGAAGTGTCGATGTAAAAGAGACCACAAACGGAGATTATTATTATTGTGATGCAAATGGTGTTGGCTATACCGATAACGGCGATGGCACCTGGACCGATGAGAATGGGAATAGTTATACGGAGTAAAGTCTGCTATGCATGATAAAAAGATAGTATTTTACTTTTGAGGTGGAAACGGGTATCATATGGGTAACAACTTTTTCACCCAAGAAGGAGGATTATCATGAGCAAAGTAGTAGATATTACTGGAGTTTCTTCAAAGGAAGCCAGATTGAAAAGAATTATAGCTTCTCTGGAAGAAATAAAAGATACTCTTGTGGATGTGATTGATGCATATGAAGCAGAAGATGAGAGCAGTGACAAACTGGATCTTCTGACAGAGGCACTGGATGCACTGGAGGATGCGAATGACGCACTGAATGATGCATCCGATGAAGCCTGACACGGAGAGAAAAATATGGCATCAGAAAGAGCAGACGAGCTTTATAGAGCATTGATTGAAAGAAGATATCCGAAGGAACTATGTTCAGAAATTGCCTACAAGTATCTGAATACGGATTACACAGCAACGCGCATGCTGGGGTATCTGTACAGGATGACAGAGCCACCCGCAGTTGAGGTAGTGGTGGATGAAATGATTGCAATTTTGAGTGACAGGGAGCAGCTTATAAAGAAAAAAGAATCAGAACATGCTCAGGCTGTGATCAGTAAGATGTACAGGGACGGGCTGTAGATATCATAAAATGAGCAAAACATATATTGACACATTTTAAAGAAATAGTTATAATCCTAAACGTTAGGATTATAACTATTTTGCGTTAAACATAAAAAGAAAGGAACGTGAGACGTGGACATATCATTGCATTACCTGACTATGGCGAATCATCTGTTAATTCAGAAGCGTATTCTGGAAAAAGTAAAGGAGTCAGGGCTTACACTGGGACAGCCGAAGGTGCTGGATTATCTGAAGAATCATGATGGAGCAAGCCAGAAGGAAATTGCAGCGGGCTGTTTTATCGAGGCGGGATCGCTGACTTCAATACTGAACCGTATGGAGGAAAAAGGTCTGATCGAGCGACGTATGCTCAATGGAAACAGAAGGACTTTTCACATTTTTATGACAGAATCCGGCAGGAAGAGCCAGAAGCTTGTCGAGGCTGCTTTTGTGGAAATTGAGGAGAATGCATGGAAAGATATTTCTTCAGAAGAAGCAGAGACATTTATGAAGATTTATCATAAAATTTATGGCAACCTGTCTGAGACAGTCTGTGAGGAAACAGGGAAAGAAGGAAAGTAACAAATGAACAAATTAAAAAGATACGTAATATTTCTGATCGGTCTGTTTGTGAACTCACTTGGTGTCAGTCTGATCACGAAAGCAAGTCTGGGAACATCACCGATCTCATCTATTCCGTATGTGCTGAGTTTGAGTTTTCCATTTACACTTGGTAATTTTACAATTTTTTTCAGTGTATTTCTGATCTTACTGCAGTTACTGATTCTGCGTAAGAATTTTAAACTGGAACATGTTCTGCAGATACCGGTATCGATTGTTTTCGGATATTTCATCGACCTGACGATGCTTTTGTTTACATGGGTAAATCCGCAGAACTATGTCATGAAAATTGTGTATCTTCTGATAGGATGTCTGATCCTTGGAATTGGTGTGTATATGGAAGTTCTGGCAGATGTCGTCATGCTGCCAGGAGAATCATTTGTCCGTGCGATCGTTCTGACATGGAAAACCAACTTTGGTACGACAAAGATTTTCTTTGATGTGTCTATGGCAGTTATCGCGGCAGTTCTGTCTTTGGGCTTTGCCGGACACCTCAATGGTGTTCGAGAAGGCACAGTCATTGCGGCACTTCTGGTTGGATTTATAGCCAGAGTTCTGGGCAAGAAACTTGTGTTTGTAAAATCTGACATTTAATCTGAAAACGGAGATGGGAGTCTTTTTGTTTGTAGAAGGAGAAATCGATACACCTTATTGCAGGATTAAAAGTGCTTGGAAGTGGAAAATATTCATTTTTATTGTGAAAAAATTTATTTTTGTGTAGGAACGGAGGATTTCTAAAATGTCTGAATTGACTGAGAACAGTCATTTACAAAGTAACATAACAATGCCTGTGATAAGAGGGGAAATTGCACTGATAGTAATTATACTGATCAACAGTCTGGGAGTAGTACTTATGCTCTATTCTGGGTCAGGGATTTCTGCAATATCCAGTGTGCCGTATGCGTTTTCACTGGTGTTTCCAAAGATTTCTCTTGGAACCTGGACCTATATTTTTCAGGGACTTTTAGTATTATCACTGATGATCATGCGAAAGAAATTCGTTGCACCGTATCTTTTCAGTTTCTTAGTTGGATTTGCATTCAGTGAGATGCTGGATATACATGAAATGTGGATTAACGCCTTGCCGACAGCTTTAGAATACAGAGTGGTTTATTTTGTAATCAGTTATCTTCTGATATGTTTTGGAATCGCACTTTCCAACCGCTGTGGTCTGCCAATCATTCCGACAGATCTTTTCCCGAGAGAACTGGCAGATATCACAAAGATAAAATATTCCAGGATCAAGATTGGATTTGATGTCACCTGTCTGGCAATAACAGCACTGATGACCTGTATCATCCTTGGACATTTGGACGGACTCGGAATCGGTACGATTCTTGCTGCATTTACGATGGGAAAAGTGATTGGAATGATCGGGGATAAAATGGACCAGCATGTGAGATTTGAGTCATTTATGACAAAGAAAACAGCGTAAAAAGATAAAGACCTGAAATTCAGAGTCCGTAAAATAAGACGGAAAACTGAATTTGGGCCTTTTTTATTCAGAAATTATATTCAGATGACTGTGTTCCCTGTGTTATCGTTTTCGTAAGCGGAATATATACATGAGTATACCAGCTATGACCATGACCGGGATCAGAACACTCAGCACCGTACACAAAAGCACAATCACGACCACAGCAATCAGGATAACGGCAAGCTTGCCATACCAGGTACTAAGATCGATGTGAAAACTACGGCTCTTTACTTTTTTACTGCCGGAGCTGCCGTTGTCATATTCATAAGAATTGTCTGTGTATGGTTCAGAATAGCTTCCTGTAGTCTGTGGATTACCGGAAGCGGTTGAATCAGTATCTAAAAGAGTACGTGCGATCAGCCTTGGATCACCAAGTTCATTTAAGACTTCTGTTTCCGTACGGCCCTGAGTCACTGCATCTTCAATATAATTGCGATAATATTGTACATGGGCGGCAACATTTCCCTCCGGCATCTGCCCGGAAAGCTGTTCATATAAAATGTCAAGAAATTCTTTTTTGTTCATAACAAATCTCCATAAAAGCAAATTCATTGCCTCTGACAGAGGCTTAATTATCAGAATGGCAACATTTTACCACACATAATGAGGAAGGAATAGAGATTGAAATATTAAATTTTCATAAAGGGATGTAAAGTGTTTCTGGAATAAAATGCTGGTATTTTATTTTATACATAGGAACAAAAACTTGTCTAAAAAAAATGAAACTGGTATAGTATACATTAGAACTTTTGCACAAATACGCGACAGGACAAATGGGGTGGAGAGATGTTAAAGATTTTTCTGGCAGAAGATGAGGTTGTAGTCCGTGAGACGATCAAACGAATGATCCCGTGGGAGGAACTTGGCTTTGAGCTGGTAGGAGAAGCGGCAGATGGTGAGATGGCATTGCCGTTGTTGATCAGACAGCAGCCGGACCTTTTGATCACGGATATCAAGATGCCATTTATGGATGGTCTAACGCTGGCACGTCTGGCCAAAAAGGAAATACCGGGGCTGAAGGTTGTGATTTTAAGTGGATATGATGATTTTAATTATGCAAAACAGGCGATTGGAATTGGTGTGGAGGATTATCTCCTGAAACCGATCACAAAGAATGCTTTGATTGAACGGCTTTCAGAAATCCGCAGCCGCTATGAACATGAAAAAACACAGAAAGAATATTACGAAAAATTCCAGAGAGAGATGCAGGCTTATGAGAAGAACAGCAGCCGCGATTTTTTTGAGGCATTGGTCGGCGGTTCCATGGACATGATGGAGGTCTATAAAAGAGCAGAAAAGCTTGGTCTGGATATTGTTGCAGAGGCTTACAATGTTCTGATCTTTACGATGAACTGTGATGAGGATTTTTCCGGACAGAGAGATGAATATTCTTCGTGGGAAGCAGAGTCACTGGAACTTCTGGAAAACTTTTTTGCCGGTCATTCATCGGCCATGCTGTTTCGAAGTAATATTTTCTCCTATGGTGTACTTCTTAAGGGACAGAGAGAAGCTATTGAAGAAAATACAAGAGCGTGTGTGGATGAGATCCGTAAGATTCTGAGCAGGCAGGATGGAAGAAGGGAATGGTTCCTTGCAGTTGGTCAGTCTGTGGAGCGTCTGAGTCAGATACAAAAGAGCTATCATACGGCATCAAGAGCCTTTTCGCAGAGATATCTGTATGATGAAAATATTCTTTACTATGATGAGATGGAAACTATGGAGCATCCTGGTGGACAGGCGGAGACTGAAGATAATGCCTATCTGCAGAAAGTGGATGTGAATGCCCTGAATCCGGCAATCCTTCAGAAATTTTTGAGCAATGGTCTTCAGGAAGAGACAGAAAACTTTGTAAAAGACTATTTTTATGCAATCGGTCAGGAGCCGATGGAATCACTGGTATTTCGAAATTATGTTATTCTGAATGTTCGGTTTTCTGTTATTTCATTCATTAAAGGGCTGGGATGTGATACGAATGAAATGGAATCTGCAGATACAGAAGAAGTACTTGCAGAGAGTGGAAAGAATATGGAAAGTGCAATTGCTTATGCGAAAAAAATGATCTCACAGGCAATCGAGATCCGTGACCAGAATTCCGGAAACAAAAACCGCAGTATTTTAAAAACCGCGGTGGACTTTATTGACAGCCATTATATGGATGAAGAGATTTCACTAAATACGGTTGCCAATGTTGCAAATGTCAGCTCTAATCATTTCAGCGCTCTGTTCAGCCAGAATATGGGACAGACTTTTATTGAGTATCTGACCACACTGCGTATGAATAAAGCAAAAGAGCTTCTGCGTTGCACGGGTATGCGTTCCAGTGAGATCGCAGGAGAAATCGGATATAAAGATGCACATTATTTCAGCTATCTTTTTAAGAAAACACAGGGTATGACTCCGAGTGATTACCGTAAGGCACGGGAGGAAAAAGCATGAGAGGAGTACCTCAGAAAAGAAAAAAGCAGATGGGACTTGAGAAACGTATGAACAGACTTCTGTTCAGTACGATGATTCCGATGGCCTGCCTGCTGGTTATTTTGCTTCTGATCTTCTGGCAGTATGCCGGACAGTATAACAAGCTATCAGAGAATCTGGCGGTCAGCAGTAAATTCAATCTGAGCTTTAAGGATGAGCTGGATCTGGAAATGTATTATCTGGCAATCGGATCAAAAGAAGCCAGTGAACTGGATGACGTTGTGGGACAGGTAGAGGATGCACAGGAGATTATGGAAAAACTGCGCAAAAATACATACCATGCCAGTGGCGTCAAATGTCTGAACAGTCTGGATGCTTATCTGGATAATCTGAAGAAACGAATGGTCCAGCTGATGGAGATCAAAGAGTATGATAGGCGAATGGAATTTATGGACAGCAACATTCGTATTATTACAGGTCTGATCATGCAGGAGATGCAGAACTATATTTATAATGAGTCCATGTATCTGGTACAGGTGGAAACAAGTCTGACGCATAGAGTCAAAATCCTGATATCAGGAATGGCAGTGTTACTGCTTGCAACGCTTGGGATCCTGATGCGCAGATCGTTCCGCCTGACAGGAGGAATCATCCGTCCGGTGACGGAGATGCTGGATAAGGTAAAGAAAGTCGGTCGCGGAAATTTTGATGTTCTTCCGGTAAGTGCAGAGATTGTGGAGATTGAGGAACTGGACCAGGGAATCAATAAGATGGCACACAGGATCAGTGGACTTCTGGAAAATGTCCGGCAGGAAAAGGAGATGCAGCATCTGACAGAACTGCAGCTGATCCAGGCACAGGTCAATCCGCATTTTTTATATAATACCCTGGATACGATCGTATGGCTGATCGAAGGTGGTATGACGGATGATGCAGTGGAGATGATCTCCAGTCTTTCTATTTTCTTCCGTACATCGCTTTCTAAAGGAAATGACATCATTCCTCTTTCAGAAGAGAAACGACACACTTTGAGCTATCTGGAGATTCAGCAGTTCCGCTATCGCGATATTCTGGAGTTTGAGTTATCCATACCAAAAGAACTTGATGGAATACAGGTACCGAAGCTTTCCATTCAGCCGCTGGCAGAGAACGCGCTTTATCATGGTATCAAAAACCGTCGTGGAAAAGGTAAGATCACGATAACCGGCAGGGAAGAAGCGGATGCGATCGTTCTTACAGTCAGTGATAATGGACAGGGAATGACACCGGAGCGTCTTCATGAGGTACAGGAGTCAATACGTACAGGAGAGAGAGCCGGATTCGGGCTTGCGGCAGTTGCGGAACGTATTGCTTTGTACTACGGACCGGGCTACGGAATGACGATTTCTTCTAAAGAAGGAGAAGGTACAACGGTGGAATTACGGCTTGGGAAAAATATTCAACCGAAATCGTAAAAAATCCAACTTGTTAAAAATGAGACAGAAAGATAGATAAAAGACTAAACTTTTTTCCGAAAATAATCCATGGAGTTTTCGTAACAAATTGCTATAATAAAATCATATTAAAAAACACGAAACAAATGTAAAGGGAGGATTACAAAATGAAGAAAAAAATGGTGACAGCGCTCTTGGCAGTATCTATGTTGGCAGGACTTTCCGCAGTGAATGTTATGGCAGCGGACGACGACACAATTACAGTTGGTTTCTCACAGGTAGGTGCAGAATCTGACTGGCGTACTGCAAACACAGAATCCATGAAATCTACTTTCTCAGAGGATAACGGATATGAACTGATCTTTGACGATGCTCAGCAGAAACAGGAAAATCAGCTGACAGCAATCCGTAACTTCATCCAGCAGGAAGTTGACTATATCGTACTCGCACCTGTAACTGAGACAGGTTGGGATACAGTACTTCAGGAAGCAAAAGATGCAGGAATCCCGGTTATCATCGTTGACCGTATGGTAGATGTATCTGATGACAGCCTCTACACTGCATGGGTAGGATCCAACTTCAAACTTGAAGGTCAGAAAGCTATGGCATGGCTGGATGCATATCTCGAAGCAAAAGGCCGTGGCGATGAAGAAATCAACCTTGTTGATATTCAGGGAACCATCGGAGCATCTGCTCAGATCGGACGTACAGAAGGATTTGATGAAGCTGTAGAAGCTCATGACAACTGGACAACACTTGCTCAGCAGTCCGGTGAATTTACACAGGCTAAAGGACAGGAAGTTATGGAATCTATCCTGAAACAGAGCGGTGATGATATCGACGTTGTATACTGCGAGAATGATAACGAAGCATTTGGTGCAATCGATGCGATCAAAGCAGCAGGATATGAAGTTGGCGGCGAAGAAGGCCAGATTCTTGTAATGTCCTTCGATACAACAAACGCAGGTCTTACACAGACACTTTCCGGCGAAATTACATGTGATACAGAGTGTAACCCACTTCACGGACCACGTGTAGAAGAGATCATCCAGAAACTGGAAGCCGGCGAAGATGTTGATAAACAGGCATTTGTTGATGAAGTTGCATTTGCATCTGATGATACAGTAACTAAAGTAACAATCGATGGAACAGATTATGACATCACACCGATCACTCAGGAAATCATCGACGGACGTGCATACTAATCTTTGAGACATAAAACTGCAAACTGAAAGAGATTTATAAGTAATGAGCCCGGGGCGTGGAACAGGATCCAGATGGTATGGATTTTATGGGCCACGCCCCTTTTGCGCTCAAAAAAGGGAAAATAAAGGAAAAAATGGAATAAAACAGGGAATGGAGGAAAGAAAATGGAACAAAACGTTGTTTTGGAAATGCGTGATATAAGTAAAAATTTCACCGGTGTCCGTGCCCTTTCCCATGTGGATTTTACACTTCGCAAAGGTGAAATCCATGCACTGATGGGAGAAAACGGAGCCGGAAAATCAACACTGATCAAAGTTCTGACCGGTGTACATGAATTCGAAAGCGGTTCCATTCATATGAATGGTGAAAATAAAGACATTATCAATCATTCTCCGCAGGAGGCACAGGCAAATGGAATCAGCACGGTTTACCAGGAAGTAAACCTCTGTCCGAACCTGACTGTTGCGGAAAACCTGTTTATTGGCCGTGAGCCGCGAAACAAGGTTGGAATGATCAACTGGAAAGAAATGAATGCACGTTCTGCAAAGCTTCTGGAAAGCCTGAACATTAATGTTCCGCCGACACAGATGTTGGATGAATGTTCTGTAGCGATCCAGCAGATGATCGCGATCGCACGTGCTGTGGATATGAAATGTAAGGTTCTGATCCTGGATGAGCCGACTTCCTCTCTGGATGATGAAGAAGTTGAGAAACTGTTTGTTCTGATGCGCAGACTTCGTGAGGAAGGTGTTGGAATCATCTTCGTAACACATTTCCTGGAGCAGGTATATGCAGTGTGTGACCGGATCACGGTTCTTCGAAATGGTGAGCTGGTTGGAGAATATGAGACCAAAGATCTTCCAAGAGTTATGCTGGTTGCTAAGATGATGGGGAAAGATTTTGATGATCTTGCAGACATCAAAGGCGATCGTAAAGATAAAAAAGTATTCTCCGAAACTCCGGTCATTGAGGCTGAGGGTATTGGACATAAGGGAACGATCCGGCCATTTGATCTTAAGATCAATAAAGGAGAGGTTATCGGTCTTACCGGTCTTCTGGGATCCGGACGTTCTGAACTGGTACGTTCCATTTACGGAGCTGACAAAGCTGACAGTGGTACATTGAAGGTAAATGGAAAAGAAGTAAAGATCAACAGTCCGCTGGATGCCATGAAGCTTGGTATGGCATATCTTCCGGAAGATCGTAAGGCAGAAGGTATCATTGCTGATCTTTCCGTAAGAGAAAACATTATCATTGCAATGCAGGCAAAGAAAGGCATGTTCCATCCGATGAGCCGTAAAGAGATGGAAGAGGCGGCAGATAAATATATTGATATGCTGCAGATCAAGACTGCAAGCCGTGAAACTCCGATTAAGAGTCTTTCCGGTGGTAACCAGCAGAAGGTTATCCTTGGCCGCTGGCTTCTGACAAATCCGGAATATCTGATTCTGGATGAGCCGACCAGAGGTATCGATATCGGTACCAAGACCGAGATCCAGAAGATCGTTCTTGATCTTGCAGATCAGGGAATGGCAGTAACCTTTATCTCTTCAGAGGTTGAAGAGATGCTTCGTACCTGCTCCAGAATGGCAGTCCTTCGTGATGGAGAAAAGGTAGGAGAACTGGAAGAGAGCGAGCTTTCACAGAGCAATATTATGAAAGCGATTGCAGGAGGTGACGATAAGAATGAATAAAGCTAAATTAAAAAAGATCACGAGTGCACGACTCTTTCTTCCTATCGTGTGTCTGATCGCGGTCCTTCTGATCAATGTGATCAAGACTCCGGACTTCTTTAATATTACGATTCGAAATGGTGTCCTTTATGGATATGTTATTGATGTTATCAACCGTGCATCTGAACTGGTAATCCTTGCAGTTGGTATGACACTTGTTACAGCAGCATCCGGTGGACAGGATATCAGTGTTGGTGCAGTTATGGCGGTTGCAGCAGCTGTATGCTGTCAGATCTTATCTGGTGGTGCATCTTCCGTAACTGAATATCAGAGTTCTCTGATTCTTGCTGTAATTGCAGCACTTCTTGCAGCCGCACTCTGTGGTGCATTTAACGGATTTCTGGTTGCAAAGCTGAATATCCAGCCGATGGTAGCAACGTTGATCCTTTATACTGCAGGACGAGGTATCGCACAGCTTGTTACAAATGGACAGATCACTTACATCCGTGTTCCATCTTTCCAGATGGCAGGTGGATATATCGGTAAATCTCCGGTTCCGACGCCTGTTCTTTTCGCAATCGTAACCGTAGTTATCGTAGCTTTGATTTTGAAAAAGACAGCTCTTGGACTTTATATTGAGAGTGTTGGTATCAATGGTAAAGCAGCACGACTGGTAGGTCTGAACTCTACCATGATCAAGTTCCTGACTTACGTGATCTGCGGTGTTCTTGCAGGAATCGCCGGACTGGTAGCATCCAGCCGTATCTATTCCGCAGATGCGAACAACATTGGTCTGAACCTTGAGATGGATGCCATCCTGGCAGTTGCACTTGGCGGTAACTTCCTTGGCGGTGGTAAATTCAGCCTGATCGGTTCTGTAATCGGAGCTTATACAATCCAGGCACTGACAACAACTCTGTATGCAATGAATGTAAAAGCCGATCAGCTTCCTGTTTATAAGGCAATCGTTGTTATCATCATTGTAACCTTACAGAGTGATGTATTTAAGAAATTCGTTGCAAATCACAGAAGCAAAAAAGTTTCCGTTGCAGCAGAGGGAGGTCAGAAATAATGAAACAGAAAAAGAAAATGACAAGTACCGGATTTCTGCTGTTGATCACAATCGTTCTGTTCTTCGTTATGTATGCAGCAGGTATGGTGATCTTTGCAGATAAAGGTTTTGCCAAACCGCAGATGTTTCTGAATCTTTTTGTATCAAATGCAGGTCTTCTCGTTATTTCCTGTGGCCTGACGATCGTTATGATCACCGGTGGTATTGATATCTCCGTTGGTTCTGTAACAGCACTTGTCTGCATGGTAATGGCAGACCTTATGGAAAACAAAGGCGTGAGTGCATATGTGGCAGTTCTTGCAGCACTTCTGATCGGTCTTGCTTTTGGTATCGTACAGGGATTCCTGGTAACTTACATGGGAATCCAGCCATTTATCGTAACACTTGCCGGTATGTTCTTCGGACGTGGTATGACAGCAATCATCAGTACAGACATGATCTCCATCAAAAACGAAGTATTCCTGAAATGGGCAAACTACCGTTTCTACATGCCATTTGGTTCTACAAACAAAAAAGGTAAATTTATTCCGGCATACATTCCGCCGACAGTAGTGATCGCAATTATTGTAGTTCTCATTATTGCAGTGCTTCTGAAATATTTCAAATTCGGCCGTAAACTGTATGCAATCGGTGGAAACAGACAGAGTGCCCTGATGATGGGTCTTGATGTCAAAAAGACAATGTTCCGTGCCTATGTACTGGATGGCTTTCTTGCAGGACTTGGCGGATTCCTTTTCTGCCTCAACAGCTGCGCCGGTTTCGTAGAGCAGGCAAAAGGTCTTGAGATGGATGCAATTTCTTCAGCCGTTATCGGTGGAACACTTCTTTCCGGTGGTGTTGGTACCCCGATCGGTTCCTTGTTCGGTGTGCTGATCAAAGGAACGATTTCCAGTCTGATCACAGCACAGGGTACTTTATCAAGCTGGTGGGTACGAATCGTACTTTCCGCACTGCTTTGCTTCTTCATCGTGATCCAGTCTGTACTGGCATCTGCAAAGAAGAAAAAATGATCAAAGAAAAATATATGGAGGTTTTTTGTTATGGTTACAGGTAGAAATTATAAGTTCTGGTTTTGCACAGGCTCACAGGATCTTTATGGAGATGAATGCTTAAGAAAAGTTGCAGAACACTCAAGAATTATTGTTGAGGAACTGAACAAATCAGGCGTTCTTCCTTTTGAACTGGTGTGGAAACCAACATTGATCACAAATGAGCTGATTCGTAAGACTTTTAATGAGGCTAATGCAGACGATGAATGTGCAGGTGTGATCACTTGGATGCATACGTTTTCTCCTGCAAAATCCTGGATCCTTGGACTGAAGGAATACAGAAAACCATTGTGCCATCTGCATACACAGTTTAACCAGGAAATACCATATGACACAATTGATATGGATTTCATGAATGAAAACCAGTCTGCTCATGGTGGAAGAGAGTATGGTCATATCGTTACCCGCATGGGAATCGAGAGAAAAGTTATCGTCGGACACTGGGCTGATAAGAAGGTTCAGGAGAGACTGGCATCCTGGATGCGTACCGCAGTCGGCATCATGGAAAGTAGCCATATTCGTGTCTGCCGTGTTGCGGATAACATGAGAAATGTAGCTGTTACCGAGGGCGATAAAGTAGAGGCACAGATAAAATTCGGATGGGAAGTGGATGCTTATCCGATCAATGAAGTATGCGATTACGTGAAGAATGTTTCTAAAGGAGATGTTGATGTTTTAGTCGAAGAATATTATAATAAATATGATATTCTTCTTGAGGGCAGAGACCCGGAAGAATTCAAACGTCATGTAGCAGTACAGGCAGCAATTGAGATCGGATTTGAGAAATTTCTGGAGGAGAAAAACTATCAGGCAGTTGTTACTCATTTCGGAGATCTTGGCAGTTTACAGCAGCTTCCGGGACTTGCAATGCAGCGTCTGATGGAGAAGGGATACGGATTCGGCGCTGAAGGTGACTGGAAGACCGCGGCAATGGTACGTCTGATGAAGATCATGACTGCTGGTGTGAAGGATGCAAAGGGAACTTCTTTCATGGAGGATTATACCTATAATCTTGTTCCTGGCAAAGAAGGCATTCTTCAGTCGCATATGCTTGAAGTTTGCCCGACGATCGCCGATGGTAAGATCGGCATTAAGGTATGCCCGCTTTCCATGGGTGACAGAGAGGATCCGGCGAGACTTGTATTTACATCCAAGACTGGTCCGGCAGTAGCTACTTCTCTGGTAGATCTGGGAGATCGTTTCCGCCTGATCATTAATGATGTTGATTGCAAGAAGGTTGAAAAACCGATGCCGAAACTTCCGGTAGGAAGTGCGTTCTGGACTCCGCAGCCGGATCTGGCAACAGGAGCAGAGGCATGGATCCTTGCAGGTGGTGCTCATCATACTGCATTTTCCTATGATCTGACTGCTGAACAGATGGGTGACTGGGCAGCAGCAATGGGAATCGAAGCTGTCTACATTGACAAAGATACAACCATCCGCAACTTTAAGAATGAACTGAGATGGAATGAGGTCGCGTTCAGAAAATAAAAGGCGGATGTGGCAAACACAGAAGTCGGGAGGATTTACAATGAGTGTAAACGAAGCAAAGACAGCTATTTTAAACAACAAAACAGCACTCGGAATAGAGTTCGGATCTACCAGAATCAAAGCGGTTCTGGTAGATGACAAATATAATCCGATCGCATCCGGAAGTTATGAGTGGGAAAACCGTTACGAAAACGGTGTGTGGACTTACTCTCTGGATGACATTCATAAGGGATTACAGGGAAGTTACAGTGATCTGGTAAAGGATGTACAGGAAAAATACGGTGTGGAGCTTACCAGTGTCGGAGCGCTTGGAATCAGTGCCATGATGCATGGATATATGCCTTTTGATAAAGAAGGAAATCTTCTTGTGCCGTTCCGTACATGGAGAAACAATATCACAGGAGAAGCATCCGAAAAACTGATGGAGCTCTTCCAGTACAATATCCCTCAGAGATGGAGTATTGCACATCTGTATCAGGCAATCCTGAATGGTGAAGAGCATGTAAAAGATATTGATTACATGTGTACTCTGGAAGCCTATGTTCACCGCATGCTGACAGGAAAAAGAGTTCTTGGTATCGGTGATGCAGCAGGAATGTTCCCTGTTGATTCGGAGAAAAAAGATTACAACCAGGAAATGGTTGAGAAATTTGATAAACTGGTAGAGTCATATGGTTTCCCATGGAAACTCCGTGACATTATGCCAGAGGTCATGGTTGCAGGACAGGATGCCGGCACTCTGACAGAAGAAGGTGCAAAATTCCTTGATCCTACAGGAAAACTCAAAGCCGGAATTCCGATGTGTCCGCCGGAAGGTGATGCAGGAACCGGTATGGTTGCAACCAACAGTGTGAAACAGCGTACAGGTAATGTTTCTGCAGGTACTTCTGTATTTGCAATGATCGTTCTTGAAAAAGCACTTTCCAAACCATACAAAGAGATTGATATGGTAACTACACCGGCTGGTGATGCAGTTGCCATGGCACACTCCAATAACTGTACTTCTGACCTGAATGCATGGGTAAATGTATTCAAAGAATTTGCAGAGGCTATGGGAATGGAAGTGGATATGAACAAGCTGTTTGGAACACTTTACAACAAAGCTATGGAAGGTGACCCGGATTGCGGCGGACTTCTGTCCTACTGCTATTTCTCCGGAGAGCATATGACAGGATTTGAAGAAGGTCGTCCGTTATTTGTTCGTTCCCCTGAGAGTAAATTTACACTTGCAAACTTTATGAGAACAAATCTCTACACCTGCCTTGGAGCAATGCGTGTAGGCCTGAATATCCTGATCGACCAGGAACATGTTAAGATTGACAGACTCTTAGGACATGGCGGTCTGTTTAAGACAAAAGGTGTCGGACAGCAGATTCTTGCAGATGCAGTGAATGCACCGGTATCTGTTATGTCAACCGCAGGAGAGGGCGGCGCATGGGGTATCGCGCTTCTGGCTGCTTATCTTGTCGACAAGAAAGACGGAGAGACTCTGGATGAATTCCTGGACAACCGTGTATTTGCCGGAAATGAAGGAAGTACTCTTGATCCGGAACCGGAAGGAGTTAAGGGATTCAACGAATTTATGGACAGATATCTTAAAGGACTGCCGATTGAAAGAGCAGCGGTGGAATCTAAGATCTGGTAAGAAATGATAGGACTGCAGGGTACTGTGAATGGCACAGTGCCCTTGTGTTGTATAAAAAGAACTGCGTAAAGGAGAAAAAGTATGCTTGAAAAATTAAAAGAAGAGGTATATAGAGCAAATATGGACCTGCCGAAGTACGGGCTGGTAACATTTACCTGGGGAAATGTCAGTGGCATTGACCGTGAAAAAGGTCTGTTTGTTATTAAACCAAGTGGTGTGGAATACGATAAGCTGAGACCGGAAGATATGGTAGTTGTAGATCTTGAAGGAAATAAAGTAGAAGGCGAATATAATCCATCTTCTGATACTCCGACACATGTGGTTCTTTATAATGAATTTCCAAATATCGGAGGAATCGTACATACGCATTCTGAATGGGCAACGAGCTGGGCACAGGCAGGAAGAGCTATCCCATGTTATGGAACAACGCATGCGGATTATATTTATGGAGAAGTTCCATGTGTTCGAAATCTGACAAAAGAAGAGATTGAAGAGGCATATGAGAAAAATACGGGTGTTCTGATTGCGGATTATTTCCGTAAACTGGATTATGAAGCTGTCCCGGCAGTACTTTGCAAGAATCATGGTCCGTTTACCTGGGGTAAAGATGCGCATGAGGCAGTGCACAATGCAGTTGTACTTGAGGAAGTGGCAAAGATGGCATGCCGCTGTGAACTGATCAATCCACAGGTGAAACCGGCGCCACAGGAACTGCAGGATAAGCATTATTACCGGAAACATGGTGCAAATGCTTATTATGGACAGATTAAAAGATGATAAAGGATTCCCGGTGAGGAATTGTGAAAGAGTACTCCGGTGGAGTTAACTTGTGAATTATCCTCTGAATATGGTTCAATTCAAAAATTCTAAAGTATCAGGAAGTACAGGACTTTGCTAAAGGCGATACATAAAATGCTGAACTCGCATCAAAGATGCTCAGACAGCAGCATTTTATGCATCAACGCAAAAACCTGCACATTCCGATACTTGGACGAATTTTTTCAGGCGAACTCATTTCAGAGGATAATTACAGGTTTTCTCCGTCGGAGTTTTTTCAATACCGCACCGGACTTTATCTGGGACAGCGGCGACGCCGGAGGATACGTGGGGATATGACAGCGCGCAGCGCGACCAGGAGCCCACCAATTAAAACAAAAGAATCTCTGGAAATATAAAAGCTCCCTGTCGGGAAACCTCTGCAGGAATTTATAGAAACACTTAGAGGATTCTCTTTCTGTGTTATGGATTGAAAAGTGCATTGTCTGAGCCGTAAGGCGAGTTATGCACTTTTTATCCATGGTTTTAACAGAAGGAGAATACTCCTAGTGTTTCTGAATTCCGAAGCTGTTTCCAGACGGGGAGTTTTATATAACGGAGAAATTCATTTTGTTTTAAAGCTCATTTAGTAATCTCTTCCGGTAAACACGGCCACGCTCCTCGGCCGCATCACGAAACTTCTGTCAATCCGGACTTCCTGTCCTTCCGGATAGCAGTAATGCCCGTTTCCATCTCCATACGTATTGACGCTCAAGTGCCATGCGCCTCTTCCGTGAAGATTTGGAAGCGTGATCGTGACGTCTTCCCAGAAAGTATTGACTGCGACATAGATCAGGTCATCTTTTCCTTTTTCTTTATCGTATCCCGCAAAGCTTACACAGAAGGTACGTGCATCTCGTGGAATATCTGTTTCCTCTGCATTCAGATTATGTGTATGGATAGGATCCATGCCGCAGACGGATGTGGGCAGCTGTTTGTGGATGACCGGATGCTTTTTGCGGAATGCGATCATAAATTTAAAGAATTCAAACAGATCTTTGTTCTTTTCGAGCATACGCCAGTCCAGCCAGGAAGTAATGTTGTCTTGGCAGTAGCTGTTGTTGTTTCCGAATTTGGTATTCCCAAATTCATCACCGGCAAGAAACATTGGTGTGCCGCGGCTGCACATAAGGACAGCACAGGCATTCCGGATCATACGGCGGCGAAGTGAGAGGACTTCCGGATCATCGGTCTCACCTTCGACACCACAGTTCCAGCTGCGGTTGTCATTGGCCCCGTCTGTGTTATTCCAGCCGTTTGCTTCGTTATGTTTGTCATTGTACGCATATAGATCGTACAGTGTAAAGCCGTCATGACAGGTCAGAAAATTCACGCAGGAATTGTAACCGGCATAGTTGCTGTGGGTATTGTCGTAATAGCCACCATAGAGATCACCGGAGCCGGAGATACTCCAGGCTGCATCCCATGCATTCCAGGAATCCCCTTTCAGATAACTGCGGAGAGAGTCACGGTATCTGCCGTTCCATTCTGCCCAGCGGCCGCTTGCAGGGAAGCTTCCTACCTGATAAAGACCGCCGGCATCCCATGCTTCAGCAATCAGTTTTACGTTGCTTAAGATTGAATCATCGGCAAGAGTACGGAGCAGAGGCGGATTATTCATAGGAGAGCCATCTTCATTTCGGCCAAGGATACTTGCCAGATCGAAGCGGAATCCGTCTACGCGGTAATTGATCGTCCAGTAGCGCAGACATTCGAGAATCAGCTGCTGAACGACAGGGTGATTACAGTTCAGGGTGTTTCCGCAGCCGCTGAAGTTGTAGTAATTGCCATCAGGAGTCAGCATATAGTAAATATTGTTGTCAAATCCTTTGAAACTGAATGTGTTTCCTTTTTCGTTTCCTTCGGCAGTGTGATTGAAAACAACATCCAGGATTACTTCAATCCCGTTGTCATGAAGTGCTTTGATCAGTGTTTTCAATTCCGTACCTTCCTGGTTATGTTCATTTGCAGCGGCATAGCTGCTGTTCGGAGCAAAAAATCCGACAGTGTTGTATCCCCAGCATTCGAGAAGTTGTTTGCCATCTACGGTACGGGAATTCATGGTCTCATCAAATTCGAAGATAGGCATCAGTTCCACTGCATTGATTCCCAGTTCTTTCAGATAAGGAATTTTTTCCATAAGTCCGGAAAAAGTTCCTCGATGCTGAACACCGGAAGAAGGATGATGAGTAAAATCACGTACATGCAGTTCGTAGATGATCAGGTCACAGAGTTCTTTTTTGGACTGTGGCATATCACCCCAGTCGAAACGGTCTTTGACGACACGTGCATGATACGTATGGTCCCAGCGGATTCCCCAGGTACGCTGACCTGCAACTGCTTTGGCATATGGGTCGAGCAGAATTTTATTTTTGTCAAAGAGCAGTCCTTTTTCCGGACAGTATGGTCCGTCTACACGGTAGGCATATTCAAATTCATCAATGTTCAGTCCATATACGATCATGGAATAAACATCACCGATCTTGTAAGCTTCCGGAAAAGGAAGTACAGCAAAAGGTTCTTCCTGTGCACGGTGGAACAGAAGCAGTTCACAGGAGGTTCCTCCGCATGTGTGAATGGTAAAATTAACACCATTCTGCAAAGGAGTAGCCCCGTTCAGATCGTAAATTCCCGGACGGACCGGAAAACCGGCGATTTCTGCCATAGGGGAAGATTCATAAGGATGGTCAGATACAAATTTCTGATGATAGGATTTCATTTTTTTCTCCATTTCTGAAGCTCCCGGCCTGATGTACAGACCGGGAGCTTGTTTTGTATAGATTCTTGTGTCGGAAAATTTTTATAAATCGTTTGTCAGATGCAGCTTATCAAGAATATAGAAGATAAGGCTTAAAGCCATGGCTACTACACAGGCAAGGACCATTCCGGTGAGTTTGACGTTGCCAAGATTCAGGGCGATTCCGGAAAGGCCTACGATAAAGACTACAGAAGTCAGGGCCAGGTTACGGGATTTGCTGTAATCCACCTGATTGTCTACGAGCATACGAAGACCGGAAGTTCCGATCATACCGTACAGCAGGAAGGAGATTCCACCGATAACCGGTCCCGGAATCGTGTTGATCAGGGCAGCAAGTTTGCCGAGGAAAGAGCAGCAGATAGAAAGAACTGCAGCACCACCAATGACCTGAACGCTGTAAACTTTTGTCATAGCCATAACACCGATGTTTTCACCATAAGTTGTAGTCGGCACAGAACCAAGACATCCGGATACGGTAGTTGAGAAGAAATCTGCAAAAAGGGAACGATGAAGTCCGGGATCTTTCAGCAGATCTTTGCCTACGATCTTACTTGTCACGATCTGATGGCCGATGTGCTCGGAAGTAACAAGAAGCAGTGCCGGAAGAATGGTCAGGATTGCCTCCAGATTAAATTTCGGTGCCTGAAAATTCGGAAGTGCAAAAAAAGCAGCTTCTTTTACAGCAGTAAAATCAAGAATTCCGCAGGCAGCTGCGGCTGCATATCCGGCAATGATCGCAATCAGGATTGGAATAACGGATAAAAATCCACGGAACAGGATCTGGCCAAATACAGCAACACCGAGTGTGACCAGAAATACGATCACATTTTTCATATCGATCTGTTCGTCCAGAAGCCCGGCAGTGCTTGCTGCGCTTCCGGCAAGCTCCAGTCCGATCAGTGCAACTACCGGTCCCATGGCTGCGGTTGGAAGGACAATGTCAATCCAGTTAGTTCCACACTGATGGATGATCAGAGCAACGATCATACCGCAGATGCCGAGGACAACAAATCCGCCCAGAGCATACTGGAAACCAAATTTGGAGGCAACCAGGAGTCCAGGTGACAGGAATGCAAAACTGGAACCAAGATAGGCCGGTGCTTTACCTTTGGTGATCAGAATGAACAGAAGTGTTCCGATACCGTTCATCAGAAGAACGATGGCAGGGTTGATACCGAACATAAAAGGAACCAGAACAGAGGCACCGAACATGGCAAACATATGCTGGATGCTTAAAGGTATTAACAGATTAACAGGTACTTTGTCTTCTACTTGGATAATTTTTCTTTCCACGTTACCCTCTCTTTCTTATCTGCATGCGGCAGATAACATTTAACTAAGTGACCGTTTACAAACGGTTACGATTCTGAACAATTATACCATAGAGGAGCTTTCATTACTATTTAAAAATAAATGTGCAGAATGTAAAAATAATATGCAGGAATAAAAAGTGGATGTGAGTGGGGGAGGTGGTTATAATTTGGACAAAAATAGGGTGCATATTGGTGAAATGTTGTTGCTTTTTTCAATATTTTATATTGATATCTTGTTACCAAATGAGCACCTCCTTTACAGGAGAGTATATCACAAAATTCAAAAGACGAAACAAAGAAACTGTGCATTCACAGTAATTAAAGAGGAGGAAGAAAATGAAGAAATTTGAATTAACATCAGAAACCAAAATTAACATTTTCGGAAAGAAACTTTTCCGAATCAAAGCACTCATTTCATTTGCGGATGTAGAAGCCGGAGAAACTGGCGGATGGGTAGAAAAAGAAGGAAATGTAAACCAGTCCGGCGATGCATGGGTGTCCGACAATGCATGGGTGTACGGCAATGCAAAGGTGTACGGCAATGCAGAGGTGTCCGGCGATGCATGGGTGTACGGCAATGCAAAGGTGTCCGGCAATGCATGGGTGTCCGACAATGCAAAGGTGTACGGCAATACAAAGGTGTCCGGCAATGCAGAGGTGTCCGGCAATGCAGAGGTGTCCGGCGATGCATGGGTGTCCGACAATGCATGGGTGTACGGCAATGCAAAGGTG
>ERZ894186.334-NODE-334-length-22085-cov-14.137721_pt1 | contig 22085 bp, 18 predicted proteins | sample MGYA00380280_ERZ894186 | MGnify/ENA primary metagenome ERZ894186 (study PRJEB32331, sample SAMN06328449) | human gut metagenome | biome: human gut microbiome; feature: stool | host: Homo sapiens | collected 2013-02-13 ... | reverse complement strand
ACAACCTACGGACCAGAAGGCCGGGGGTTCGAATCCCTCACGGCGTGCCAAAAAGCCTCGTACCAAGCGGTACGGGGCTTTTTGTTATCCACAGAAGTCAACAGGAGGTCTGTTATGCGAATCATCCGAGAAAAAACCGCCGCCGTCTGCGTGGACTATCAGGAGCGTATCCTGCCCGTCATGACCGATCCCGAAACGCTGCTCCAAAACACCGTAAAGCTGCTGAAGGGTCTGCGGGTGCTGGGCGTCCCCGTGTACCTGACGCAGCAGTACACCAAGGGTCTGGGTGATACCGTGGCCCCCATCCGGGAGGCCGCCGGCACATCGGAGCATCTGGAAAAGCTCACCTTCAGCGCTTATCCCCAGCTGCGTGAGAAGCTGCTGCCCCCGGAGCAGCAGCCCTATGTGCTGCTCTGCGGCATCGAGAGCCACATCTGTGTGCTCCAGACCGCCATGGACCTGAAGGCCCACGGCTACCAGCCGTATCTGGTCGCCGACTGCCTCTCCAGCCGCAAGCCCGCCGACCACCGGGTGGCGCTGGAGCGGGCCAAACAGGAGGGTATCCTCCTCACCACCTGCGAGGCCACCCTCTTCGAGCTGCTGGCCGCCGCCGGCACCCCCGACAGCAAGGCCATTCAGAAGCTCATCAAGTGACAGAGCATAGATCAACAGAACGCAATATAAGAAAAGCGTGGGACGCCCTCCGGCGTCCCACGCTTTTGCCTATCCCACCGGGATATCCACAATGCCGATGCCCCGTCGCAGGGCGTATTCGATGGTGCGCCGGGTGCCGCCGGGAAGCCCGTCGTGTACGGCGATCAGCAGCGAGGCGTGATCCACCATGTACCGGTTGCGCCGCTGCATACAGCCGGGGCTGTACTGCTGCTGCACCATCGTCTCATAGTCGCAGGCCGCCACCAGCCGCTGCCACCGCAGCCGCTGCTCCGCCGGCCACCCCTCCGCCTGCGAGGGACACGGGATGGCCGCCTCCACCGTCACGTCGCCGTGCAGCTGCCGCAGCGCCAGCGCCAACTCGCAGAAATACAGGTCGCACCCTTGGGCCATGCCGCAGATGAAGTGGCGATAGCCCCGCTCATAGGCCGCCTCCATCTCGTTCCACAGCCGCTCCTTCAGCGCAAGACACCGGCGATCTCCCTCATCGTCGCCCCACGGCAGCTTACCGGGCCGATGGCCGGAAAAACAGCAGCTGATCGGTCTGGCTCGCATGGCGTTCCCTCCTTCCCCCTTTGGTTTCCCTTTCATTATAGAACATATTTTCTATTTTGTAAAGCCCAAAAAACCGGAGGACAGCTCCCGCCGCCCTCCGTCATTTCACTTCTGTTCCTCGTACAGGGCCTCCAGCACACGGGCATAGAGATGCTCCGGGTCCTTGCGAAACCGCTCCGCCAGATCCTTGGCCATCTCCTCCGTGGCCACCATCAGCTCCAGCTGCATCAGGCTGTCCACATCGTCGCTGAGCTTTAATTCCACGGTGTAGGTGCCGTTTTCCCGTGGGATGGCCTTCCCCTGCACCTGTGCCTGCCGCAGCAGCTCCTTGTTGTATTCCTCGATGTTCCTGTCCGTCCGCAGCCGCACGGAATAGGGCAGGCTGGACTCGCAGATGGCGCTGTTTTTCAGCCCCTTGGGGGTGATGGCGTACCGCCCCTCCTCCGTCAGGCGCAGATGCTCCGTCTGCACCAGATCGTTCAGACACTCCGAAAAATCGAAATAGTCAATGCCGTCGTCGCACATGGTCAGCTCCTGCATCCCCTCCAGCGGCAGCGGCTCCGACACACGGGCGGCAATGTACAAAATGAGAAACTTGATCTCCAGCTTGTCACGGATAAATCCGACTCCCATTGGATCACGTCCTTTCGGCTTTTCTATACACCCCTATTATAATGAAAGATTTCCGATTTGTACAGAGGTTTTTCCCCTCCTCGCCTGCATTTCCCGCACCCCGCCGGGCCGGACGCATAGACTGGATTGAAAGGGCGATGCCCTTGAGTACTTAAATAGGAGGTTTTTCTATGCCTGAAAACGGTATGCCCGGCCCGGTCTGCGATCTGAGCAGCGTGCGTGAGGCCGTCTGCATCCATACCCATAAGATCTTCGACTCCTGCCGTGACAAGGACTGCGTGGAGGATCTGCGCTTTTACCCCACGGCATCGGCTCAGGAGGTGCTGTCGGCCTGCCAGATGGTGCGGGGCGGCACGGCGGAGCTGCTCTACGTCTATACCGACGTGGAGCCCGTCACCTTCAACCGGGGGTTCTACTCTATCGATATGCGGTTTTTCTACCGGGTCACTCTCCAGGTCGGCACCGGCACTCCCCGCTGTACCGAGGCAGAGGGCCTGTGCGTCTTTGACAAGCGGGTCATTCTCTTCGGCAGCGAGGGCAGCGCCAAAATTTTCTCCTCGGACACGGTGCTGGACGATCTGGATATCCCCGGCTGCCGCCGCAGCAACCTGCCCACGGCGGTGGTGGAGGCGGTGGACCCCATCGTGCTGGACGCCCGTGCCGAGGACCGCTGCAAGCCCTGCCGCTGCGACTGCGGCCTGACGGAGATCCCCGCCTTCATCGCCCAGAGTTTCGACCAGCCCCTGCTCTTTGACGACAACGGCGGCCGTCGGTATTATGTCACCTTAGGACAGTTCTCTCTGGTGCGGCTGGAGCGGGACACCCAGCTGCTGATCCCGGTGTATGACTACTGCATCCCCCAGACGGAGTGCAGCGGCGGCGATCAGGAGGACCCCTGCGGCCTGTTCCGCAGCGTGGCCTTCCCGGTCAACGAGTTCTTCCCGCCCAACACCGTGGAGATGCCCAAGGACTACGCCAGCACCCGCAGCTACTGCGCCTGCCACTGATCCTTCTCCCTTTCCGCTGCCCCATTTTCCGTAAGCGCACTGCTCCATCCCAACGACAAGACCCATCCGGCATAAAAGGCCCCGGACACCCATGGGTGTCCGGGGCCTTATCTCACGCTTTGCGGCATCTGCTGCCCGCAGGCGGCAAGAGCCTCATTTTCCGGTGAAGGCGGTTTTCACCACCACGTTCTCCGGACCCAGCCACTCCCGGCACTCCTGCACGAAGGCCGGGTGGTTCAGGCACTTGGCCCCCAACAGCTTGCCGCTGTCCGCCAGCCGGATCTTCAGCGGCGTGTCCCCCTCGAACATGGTCATCACCAGCTTGATATGCTGGAACGCCGGGCTGTCCATGCCGGGGACCCGCAGATAAATGGTGGCGTTCTCCTGTGCCGGACGGCGGTTCTCCCGCCGGGGCGGCAGCCCCTCCTTCAGGGGATAAACGCTGTCGCACATGATCTGCGGCGGCTTCTCGTCCCGGACGGAGAGCTTCCCCTGCACCAGCACCGGGCTGTTCACCTGCATATAGCTGCCGCAGCGCTCAATGGTGCGGCTGAAGCACAGCAGCTCGATGGATGCCGCCTCATCCTCCACCGTCACGTAGGCCATGAGGGCATTGTTGCGGGTGGTGCGGGTGCGGCTGGCGGTGACGATGCCCGCAATGGTGATGCTCTGGCCGTCGGCGAACCGGACAGGCCCGTCCTCGGCGGAAAAGTCCTCCAGAATGGTGTGGATAGGCACCGCTCCCGCCTGCCGGGCCAGCGCCCGGTAATCCGCCATGGGGTGGCCGCTGAGATAAAGGCCCGTAGTCTCCTTCTCCATGAACATCCGCTCGGCGGCGGTGAACTCCGGAATGTCCGGCAGGGGCGTCTCCGCCGGCGGGGCGTCCTCCCCCGCCGCCATACCGAACAGATCCAGCTGGCCCTCCACGTTCTTGCGCCGGGACTCTGCAATGCTGTCCAGCACCTTTTCAAAGACCTGGATCAGCTGGGAGCGCCGCACCTTCATGGAGTCGAAGGCACCGCTGCGGATCAGATTCTCCACTGCCCGCTTGTTCATGTCCGTGCAGTCGAACATCCGCTGGCAGAAGTCCTGAAACGACCGGAAGGGGCCGTCCTGCTCCCGCCGCCGCATCATGGTCTGGATAAAGCCCCGGCCGATGTTCTTGATGGCCACCAGCCCGAAGCGGATGCCTCCATCCTCCACGGTGAAGCCGTCGCTGGAGCGGTTCACGTCCGGGGGCAGCAGCTCAATGCCGCAGTCCCGGCACTCAGCGATGTACTCCGCCACCTTGTCGGAGTTATCCAGCACCGACGTCAGCAGCGCCGCCATGTACTCCCGTGTGAAGTAGTGCTTGAAATACGCCGTCTGATAGGCCACCACCGCATAGCTGACGGCGTGGGCCTTATTGAAGGCGTAGTTGGCGAAGTCGTAGATTTCGTCGTAGATGGCCTGAGCCGTTGCCTCCGGGATGCCGTTGGCCACACAGCCCCGGATGTTCCGGGCGGGGTCGCCGTGGAGGAATGCCTCCCGCTCCCGCTCCACATCCTTGGCCTTCTTCTTGGACATGGCCCGACGCACCATATCCGCCTGCCCCAGCGAATAGCCCGCCAGCTGCTGGAAGATCTGGATGACCTGCTCCTGATAGACGATGCACCCATAGGTACCGGACAGGATGGGCTGGAGGGAAGGGTGCTTGTACACCACCAGCTTGGGGTCGTGCTTGCAGGCGATGAACCGGGGGATGGACTCCATGGGGCCGGGGCGGTACAGGGCGATGATGGCGGTGATGTCCTCGATGCTCTGGGGCTTCAGCCCCACGCACACCCCGGTCATGCCGGCGGACTCCATCTGAAATACGCCGCCGGTCTTGCCCTGCGACAGCATCTCGAACACCGCTGCATCGTCCATGGGGATGTCCGCCAGCCGGAAGTCCGGTCGGTACTTCTGCACCATCTTCACGGCGTCGTCCAAAACCGTCAGGTTCCGCAGGCCCAGAAAATCCATTTTCAGCAGCCCCAGCTCCTCCAGCGTCACCATGGTGTACTGGCAGACGATGGACTCGTCGTTCCGGGCCAGCGGTACATACTCATATACCGGCCGCTTGGTGATGACCACACCGGCTGCGTGGGTGGAGGCGTGGCGGGGCATCCCCTCCAGCGCCTGCGCCATGTTGATGAGCCGGCGAACCCGTTCATCCGTCTCATAGAGGTCGGAGAGCTGCTTGGACAGTTTCAGCGCATCCTTGATCGTGATGTGCAGAGCCGTTGGCACCAGCTTAGCCACCACATCCACCTCGGCATAGGTCATGTTCAGCGCCCGGCCCACATCCCGAATGGCGGCCCGTGCCGCCATGGTGCCGAAGGTGACGATCTGGGCCACATGGTCGTCGCCGTACTTGCGGCGAACGTAGTCCACCACCTCGCCCCGGCGGGTGTCTCCGAAGTCCATATCGATATCCGGCATGGATACCCGCTCCGGATTCAGGAAGCGCTCAAAATACAAATGGTACTGCATGGGGTCGATGTCCGTGATGCGCAGACAGTAGGAGACCATGCTCCCCGCCGCCGAGCCTCGGCCCGGTCCCACGGGGATACCGGCATCCTTGGCGTATCGGACGAAATCCGACACAATGAGAAAATAATCCGTAAAGCCCATGCGTCCGATCATGTCCAGCTCGTAGTCCAGCTGGCGGCGGTAGTCCTCGTGCTCCGTGCCGTAGCGCTCAGTGAACCCCTTTTCGCACAGCTGCCGCAGATAGGTGGGAGAATCTACCCCCGGCGGCAGCCGGAACTCCGGCAGATGATACTTGCCAAAGGTGAACTCCATTTGGCATCGGTCGGCGATGCGCTGGGTGTTGGCTACGGCGTCGGGATAGGCGCCGAACAGCTCCTCCATCTCCTCCGTGGAGCGGAGGTAGAAGTTTCTCGGCTCATAACGCATCCGGTTCTCGTCGTCTACGGTCTTGCCCGTCTGGATGCACAGCAGTACATCGTGGCTCTCGGCGTCCTCCGGCCGCAGGTAGTGGGCGTCGTTGGTGCAGACCAGTGGGATGCCCGTCTCCTGATGGATGCGGAGCAGATCCCGGTTCACCAGCGTCTGCTGGGGGATGCCGTGGTCCTGCAGTTCCAGATAGAAGTTATCCTCCCCGAAGATCTCCTGCATGGTCAGGGCGTACTCCTTGGCCCCGTCGTAGTCGCCGTTTACCAGCCGCTTGGGGATCTCCCCGGCCAGACAGGCCGACAGGGCGATGAGTCCCTCGCTGTGCTGGCGCAGCAGGTCCAGATCGATGCGGGGCTTGATGTAAAAGCCCTCCACAAATGCCTGACTCACCATGTACGACAGGTTCCGGTAGCCCGTCTCGTTTTTACACAGCAGCACCAGATGCCTGGACTCGGCGTCATATTCATGAACTTTATCGAACCGGGTGCGGCGGGCCACATACACCTCGCACCCGATGACCGGATGGATGCCTTCCGCCTTGCAGGCCCGGTAGAAGTCGATGGCACCATACATGACCCCGTGGTCGGTGATGGCCACCGCCGTCTGGCCCATTCCCTTGATGCGGGCCGGAAGGTCCCGGATGCGGCAGGCCCCGTCCAGCAGGCTGTATTCCGTATGCACATGAAGATGCACAAATCCCATAGCTACTCTTTCCTCCGTCGCAGGTCCATCCTTGGCTGCTTCTCCTGTCGCTTTGTTCTCAGTCACTTATTTCGGCTGCTTATTTTTGGCCGTCCAGCTCCGCCAGATAGTCACACAGCAGCTCCACCGCCGAGACGATGAGTGTTCCGCAGTGGTCGTCGGCCCCTACCGCCTGCGCCGTAGGCGTAGGATGCAGGCCACGCTCCGCCAGCAGTTCCCGGCAGTTCAGCAGGTGAAACTGCTGGGTGAAGCGGCGCTGGAACTCTTTGACCTGCTCCACGGAGCGCCGCCGGCCCTCCGGCCCCTCCTGTGCCGTGTAGGGATGCAGCAGACCCAGCACCAGCACGCCACCGGACACGGCGCCGCAGATGCCGCCGCAGCGCATCCCGCTGCCGAGACCGCTGCCAAGGCCCCAGCACTGCTCCTCCGTCAGACCTGTCAGGTCCCGGAAGGCCCCCAGCACGCTCTGGCCGCAGTTATAGTGCTGCCGGTGATAGCCAAGGGCCAGACGGCACCGCTCTTCCTTTGTCATCACAGTTTCTTCGCCTCCTCCAATAGCTTCCGCATCCGATGGTTCATGCAGGATTTCGTCACCGGCGGGTCGCATTTCTCCGCCAGCTGGGACAGGGACATCTCCGGGTATTGCAGGCGCAGCAGCGCTGTCTGCCGCAGCTTTTCCGGCAGGCGCTCCAGCCGTCCGTTCTCCTGTAGCCGCTGGATGGCATTTTTCTGCTCCAGCGCAGCGTCGATGGTCTTATTCACATTGGCCATGTCGCAGTTCATGGCCCGGTTGGCCCCGTTGCGGATCTCCTTATCCACCTTGGCGGTCATGATATCCATAGCCGCCGCCGGGGCCCCGATGGTGGTCAGCAGATCCTCGATATGCTCGGACTGCTTGAAGTAAATAACGGAGCTGCCACCCCGGCGGACGCTGTGGGGCAGAAAGCCCATCTCCGTCAGCAGGGCCGCCACCTCCCGGCTGGCCTGCGCATGGCCGGTATCCAGCTCCAGATGGTAGCGCTTTTCCGGGTCGGTGACGCTGCCCCCCGCCAGAAAGGCCCCCCGCAGGAAGGCCGTCCGGCAGCACTCATCCTCCAGCAGGCCGAAGTTCACATGGAGCACCAGATTCTGCCGGGGATCGTAGCCCAGCTGGTTGATGATGCGGTCCAGCTTGCTCCGGTCGGTGATGCCGAAGATCAGCTTCCCCCGCTCCTCCTCCGGCAGACGGTCGAATTTCAGACCGAAGGCCCGCTGGAACAGCCGGGGCAGCCGGGCGGCAAAGTCGGCGCTCTCGGTAATGAGCCGCACCTCTGTGGGGCTGAAGGTATTGCCGTAGAGCAGCACGCCATAGGCCTCGGCCCGTGCGCAGCACAGGCGCTGCACCGGCGTCCGGCACAGCTCGTTTTTCACCTTTCCCGCAAATGACTGCATACCTTCCTCATTTCTCCACTCGGTTTCTCGGCGTCCGGCGGAGGGAATCCTCCACCAGACGGATATTTCTCTGGGCGTGGAGCCGCACCAGCTCCCACGCCAAATGGCCCGGATTATGGCGCACCAGCCCGTTTTCCACCGTGGACACGGGGCGAGTGATGACCTCCACCCCCAGCGCCTCGCAGGCATCCCGGTCGCACAGGATGGGCTCCGCCCCCTCACGGGTATAGCCCCGCATCACCGAAGGTGGGATGGGGGCGTCGTTGACCAGACATAAGTCGAAGAGTCCGGGGCAGCTGTGGTTAAACAGCGCCCGGATATGGTCCGAGGCAGTATACCCCTCTGTCTCCCCCTCCTGCGTCATGACATTACAGACGTAAATTTTCAGGGCACGGGACTCCCGGATGGCCTCCACGATACCATCCACCAGCAGGTTGGGGATGATGCTGGTATACAGGCTCCCCGGCGTCAGCACCACCATCTCCGCCTCCCGGATGGCCTCCACCGCCTCCGGCAGGGCCTTGGGACGGCTGGGCAGCAGATTCACCCGGCGGATGCGGCAGTCCTGCTCCTGCTTGCACTGAAAGATGCGGGACTCCCCCACCACCCGTACGCCGTTTTCAAACTCCGCCTCCAGCTGGATATTCTCATTGGTCACCGGCAGCACCCTACCGGTGATGGCCAGCACCTGACTCAGGCTCTCTACCGCCCGGTCAAAGCTGGGCATGATGCCGTTGAGGGCCGCCAGAAAGAGATTGCCGAAGCTCTGGCCCGCCAGCTCTCCCTCCGGAAACCGGTAGTGCATCAGCTGGGCCATCAGGGGCTCGGCATTGGCCAGCGCCTCCAGACAGTTGCGGATATCTCCCGGCGGAAGCATCCCCAGATCCTGCCGCAGCCGCCCGGAGCCGCCGCCGTCGTCGGCCACCGTAACGATGGCCGTGATATTCTTCGTATAACGCTTCAGGCCACGCAGCAGCGTGGAGAGCCCCGTGCCGCCGCCGATGGCGGCAATGCGGGGGCCGTGTTCCGGTGCTACCGACTGTCGGTATGGCTCCATACAGCGTCCCTCCTGTTATCGGGAGATGTCCCGGTGGTTCTCCGTGACCTGATAGCCCTCCTCGGTGATGTACTCCGCCAGCTCGTGGGCCACCGCCACGGAGCGGTGGTGGCCGCCGGTGCAGCCGATGGCGATGACCAGAGCGGACTTGCCCTCCTCGGCGTACAGGGGCAGCAGGAAGGTCAGCATCTTCTCCAGCTGCTCCATGAAATCGTTGGTCTGGCGGAAGGAGAACACGAAGTCCCGCACCGCCTGATCCAGACCCGTCTTGTTCTTCAACTCCGGCACATAGTAGGGGTTCGGCATGAAGCGCACGTCGAACACCAGATCCGCCTCGATGGGGATGCCGTGCTTAAAGCCGAAGGACAGGACGTTGACGGCCAATCCTCCCCGATCCCCCTGCTGGCCGAACAGGTCCAGCAGCTCGCTGCGGAGCTTGGCGATGGAGAGGGCAGAGGTGTCCAGCACGAAATCCGCATGGTCCCGCACCGGCTGCATCCACTCCCGCTCCCGGCGGATGGCCTGCTCCACACTCTCCCCCTTCTTTTGCAGGGGGTGCATCCGGCGGGTCTCCTTGTAGCGGTTGACGATGGTCTGGTTATCTGCCTCCAGAAACAGCATCCGGCAGTTGACGCCGCTGGCCTTCAGGCGCTCCAGCGTCTCGATGAGAATGTCCGTGGGTTCCCCGGAGCGGACGTCGTACACCAGCGCCACTCGGTCATATCGACCGCTGGACCCAGCGCAGAAGTCGGCAAACTTCACCATCATCTCCGCCGGCAGATTATCCACCGTGTAGTAGCCGATATCCTCCAGATAGGAGGCCGCCCGACTCTTGCCGCCGCCGGACAGCCCTGTGATGATCAGAATTTCCATGCTCGTTCCTTTCTCAGCGGACGATCCGCACCTCCGGCTCCAAATGCACGCCGTGGGCGGCGTACACCGCCTGCTGCACCTGCCGGATCAGCTCCTCCACGTCGGCGCTGGTAGCGCCGCCCACGTTGATGACAAAGCCTGCGTGTTTGGTGGAAACCTGCGCTCCGCCTACCGTCAGGCCCTTCAGGCCCGTCTGTTCGATGAGTGTCCCGGCGAAGTAGCCCTCCGGCCGCTTGAAGGTGCTGCCGGCGCTGGGATACTCCAGCGGCTGAGACTGGCGGCGGCGGGCCATGAGATCGTCCATCCGCCGCCGGATGGCAGCGGGGTCATCGGGGGTCAGGCGCAGTCTTGCGCCCAGCACCACCGCCTCCGTATCCAGAAAGGCGCTGCGTCGATAGCCGAAGGCCGCCTCCTCCGCCGTGAAGCGCCGCACGCCCTCCGGCAGCAGCGCCGTCACCTCCGTCACCACCTGACGCATCTCGCCGCCGTAGGCTCCGGCGTTCATACATATGGCCCCGCCTAAGGTGCCGGGGATGCCGTGGGCGAACTCCAGACCCGACAGGCCGTGCTGCTGGGCATACACCGCCAGATGGTTCAACAGGATGCCGGCGTCCGCCTCCAGCGTCACCTCGTCCAGCTGCCGCACCGCCGTCATATGCTCCGCCGTCTTGATGACCAGCGTGTCCAGCCCCCGGTCGTCCACCAGCAGATTGGTGCCACGGCCCAGCAGGAACGGCTTCACGCCGCAGCTCTCTGCCAGTCCCATGAGGATCACCAGCTGCTCCCGGTTGACGGGAAAGGCCAGCCGCCGGGCGGGGCCGCCGATGCGGAAGGATGTGTGCTTGCTGAGAGGGGCCTCCCGCTCCATGGTCATATCCGGCAGGTACTCCCGCACTTTTTCGTCCAGCTGCTCATACCAGCACATAGGCCAGCCTCCTATTTCCGTAATTTTCGTTTTCCCAGCAGAGCGGCACCGATGATCCCGGCGTTGTTGCCCAACTGGGCCTTGACGATCCGGGTGCGTTTGTCCCGGTTGCAGGGGATGCTCTCCTGCTCCACCAGCCGTTGCAGGGGCAGCAGCAGCTGCTCGTCGCCCTCGTTGCTGACGCCGCCGCCGATGGCCAGCGTATCCGGCTGGAAGATGTTCACCACGTTGGTGACTCCCGCCGCCAGATAGCCGATGTACTCGTCGCAGACGCTTTGGCCCACGGGGTCGCCCTCCCGTGCGGCGATAAAGGCCGACTGGCCCGATACCTTGCCGTTGTTCTCGGCCACCACCCGGCACAGGATGCTGCCGGGGTGCTCCTCCATGGCCCGTGCCGTCAGGCGCTTCAGGGCGCTGGCGGAGGCGTAGCGCTCCCAGCAGCCTCTGCGTCCGCAGGGACAGGGCTCCCCGTGGTAGACGATGCTCATGTGGCCCACCTCGCCGGCCATGCCGTTAGCGCCGTGATAGATCTGTCCGTTGTGGAGGATGCCCGCTCCCACGCCGGTCCCCAGCGTGATGGTGACAAAGCGCTTGCTGCCCTTGCCGGCTCCGGCGTAGTATTCCGCCAGCGCCGCACAGTTGGCGTCGTTCTCCACATACAGGGGGTAGGGCAGATACCGGTGGAAGAGCTTGCGGAGGGGGACGTTCCGCAGGGGCAGATTGCAGGTGTACAGCACCGCACCGGAGTGGATCTCCACCGCTCCCGGCACACCCACGCCCACGGAGCGTATCTGCTCCGGCGTCAGTCCGCCCCGCTCCGTCAGGCTCTGAGTCAGCGCCACCAGTGCCTCCACCAGTGCTTTCTGGTCGGAGACCTCGGCAATTTTGCGCTTTTCCATGGCGAGGATGCTGCCCTCGTCGTTCACCAGCCCCGCCTTCAGGTTGGTGCCGCCGATGTCAATGCCGATGTAGTTCATTTCTGCTCCTCACTCTGCCGGGTCAGGGCGTCGATCTGGCGATCCACCCGGTCCACGAAGTCCCTTGCCGGGTTATAGCCGAACTTCATCTGCCGGTTCTTCATGGTGGCGATCTCCACGATGCCGGCCAGATTTCGGCCCGGTCGGACGGGGATGATCATATACGGCAGCTTGACGCCCAGAATGGAATACATCTCCTCCCCCAGGCCCAGGCGATCATAGAACTTGCCGTCCACCCACTTCTCCAGCTGCACCACAAGGTCCAGCTCCGTATCAAACTGCACGGAGCCCATGCCGAACAGCTGCTGCACGTCGATGACGCCGATGCCACGGATCTCGATGTAGTGGCGGATCAGCTCCGGGGCCGTGCCGTAGAGGGAGTCGGACACCCGCCGGATCTCCACGGCGTCGTCCGCCACCAGACGGTGGCCTCGCTTCAGCAGCTCGATGGCCGTTTCGCTCTTGCCGATGCCGGACTCGCCCAGCAGCAGCACGCCCTGCCCGTTGATGTTCATCAACACGCCGTGGCGGGTGATCTGAGGGGCCAGCGCCCGGTTCAGGTAGTCGATGATCTGGCTGGTCAGCTCCACGGTGTTCAGCTCGGAACGCAGCAGCGTGCGGCCGTGCTTCCGGGCAATCTCCAGCAGCTCGGGGAAGATCTCCATGTTCCGGGCGATGATGAGGGCCGGTATCTCGCAGCGCAGCAGGTTGTCGAACACCCGGCGGCGGTCCTCCAGCTTCATGGCCTTGAGGAAGGTCATCTCGGACTTGCCGAACACCTGCAGGCGCTTGGGCTCGAAGTAGTCGTAAAAGCCCACCAGCTGCAGGGCCGGGCGATTCATATCGGAAATGCTCACCGTGCGCTGGTCATAGTCGCTGCCCCGGCACACGATCTCCATATCAAAATCCTCCACCAGCTTGCTGAGCTTGGCGGGGGTGCGCTTCACCTTATCTGCCATATGGAAGCCCCCTGTTCCTCGGTTTATATTTATAGTATTATATCGTACGGGGGGCGTTTTTACAATACCAAAAACGCAGCCTGCCGCCCCGGACATCTCCCCTGCGGCACCCGCTTTTCCGCTCCCCGAGCCGGTTTCCGGCGGCGGAGGGTCTGCCGCTTCGATTCCCGGCCGAATTTTTTTGTTTTTTTGTCAAATAGTGCTTGCATTTTCCGGTTTTATCTGTTACTATATTAAATGCTTGTGAATCAAGCGGAAGTTAGTCACAGCAAGGAGGTGCAACGGATGGCTAAGTGCGAATTTTGCGACAAGGGCGTGACCTTCGGCATCAAGGTCTCTCACTCCCACCGGCGTTCCAATCGTCCCTGGAAGCCCAATGTCAAGCGTGTTAAGGCGGTTATCAATGGCACGCCTCGCCATGTGTATGTTTGTACCCGGTGCCTGCGTTCCGGCAAGGTTACCCGTGCGATCTGATGATTAAAAGCTCTGTGAAGCCTCACAGAGCTTTTTTCATTTAAAAAAGCGTCTAATTTCGGAAGCTTACCCTTTATTTGGGCGTAGTAGTTGCGGCAGTACCCGCAGTTGCAGAGGGAGTGTGCTTCATCATACCGTTGTGTCTGCTCGGTATCGACAGAAAAAGCACCGTCCGCCCTTTGGATCGTTATCATAGCCAGCATCTCCTGATATCCGTATGATACTTTACCATGGTCTGAAAGTAAATAGGAAAGCACAGGGCGCTCCCTTACGGAAAGCGCCCTGTGCTTTTATCTTACGGTGTATGATTTCTTTTGCTATAAGGGGACTTACTTGCCCTGATTCATCTGGGCAGCCACCTCGGCGGCGAAGTTCTCTTCCTTCTTCTCGATGCCCTCACCGGTCTGATAGCGGACGGCAGTCAGGAACTTCACGCTGCCGCCCAGCTTCTTGCCGGCGTCGGCGATATACTGCTCCACGGTGCCGGAGAACAGGTCGCCACGGACGAACTCCATCTGCAGCAGGCAGTTCTCCTCGTAGAACTTGTTCATCTTGCCCATGACGATCTTCTCCTTCACCTGAGCGGGCTTGGAGGCCATCTTGGGGTCGGAATCCATCAGGGCCAGAGCCACCTTCTTCTCCTCGGCCAGCACATCCTCAGTGACCTGAGACTTGTCCCAGAAGCGGGGATTCAGAGCGGCGATCTGCATGGCAACGTTCTTGCCGATCTCGGTGGCATCCACGCCGCCCTCCACGGCCAGATTCACCAGCACGCCGATCTTGCCGCCGGCATGGACATAGCCCACGCTGGTGTTCTCGGCAAAGCGGACAAAGCGGCGGATCTGCAGGTTCTCACCGATGGACATGACCTTTTCGGGCATGGTCTCGGACACGGTCAGCTCAGTGCCGGGATACTTGCAGTTCATCAGGGCATCCACGTCGGCGGGATCGTTGTCGGCCACCACCTTGGCGATGTCCTTGACGAAGGCCACGAAGGGAGCGCTCTTGGCGCAGAAGTCGGTCTCGCAGTTGACCTCCACCAGTGCGCCCACGCCGTTCTCCACCAGAGCGTAAGACACGCCCTCGGCGGCGATGCGGCCGGCCTTCTTGGCGGCCTTGGCCAGACCCTTCTCACGCAGATACTCCACGGCCTTGTCCATATCGCCGTCGGTCTCGGTCAGTGCCTTCTTGCAGTCCATCATACCCACGCCGGTCATCTCACGCAGGTTCTTAACATCAGCAGCAGTAAAAGCCATTTTCTTTTCCTCCAGTTCGTATTTTCAAAGGTAAACGGGGCAGGGCAACGACCCTGCCCCGTTGGTTAAGCGGTGATCCTCGGATTATTCAGCGGTCTCGGCGGCGGCTTCCTCATCCTGCTCGCCCTGACGGCCCTCGATCATGGCGTTGGCCATAATGGAGGAGATCAGCTTGATGGCACGGATGGCGTCGTCGTTGCCGGGGATGGGGTAATCGATCTCGTCGGGATCGCAGTTGGTATCAGCGATGGCCACAACAGGGATGCCCAGACGATGGGCCTCAGCGATGGCGTTGCGCTCCTTACGGGTGTCCACGATGAACAGAGCGCCGGGCAGCTTCTTCATTTCCTTCACGCCGCCCAGATACTTCTCCAGCTTCTCGATCTCGCCCAGGTGCTTGATGACTTCCTTCTTGGGCAGCATATCGAAGGTGCCGTCGGCCTGCATGGCCTTGAGCTGGTTCAGACGGTCGATACGGGTGCGCATGGTCTTGAAGTTGGTCATCATGCCGCCCAGCCAGCGGGCGTTGACATAGTACATATTGCAGCGCAGGGCCTCGTCCTTGATGGCCTCCTGTGCCTGCTTCTTGGTACCCACGAACAGCAGGGACTGGCCGTTCTCGGACAGCTGGCGCACGAAGTTATAGGCCTCCTCCAGCTTCTTCACGGTCTTCTGCAGGTCGATGATATAGATGCCGTTGCGCTCCGTGTAAATGTAGGGAGCCATCTTGGGGTTCCAGCGGCGGGTCTGGTGACCGAAGTGGACACCGGCCTCCAGCAGGGCCTTCATGGATACGATGTTCTGGTTTGCCATGTTTGTTCATTTCTCCTTTGAATTTAGTTTCTTACCTCCAGAGGCTTCCTCCCCCCGGCCAACCTTGCGGCACCGACCGGGAGTCCGCCCCTGTGCGGAATGCTGAAATATCATACCACAGTCTATAGCTGTTTGCAAGGGATTTTTTGCGGCTTTCCCGGAAAATCAGCGGTTTTTTCGCCGTATTGTCCCGGCTCAGCCCCAGCGGCGGCGCTTTTTGTCCTCCTCCCGCCGCTGGAAGGGCTTGTCGATGAGGATGATGTCGTCCCCGAACCGCTGCACGCAGTCCCATGGGACGTAGAAATCCTCCCCCCTGCCGAACAGGCCGAAGAAGCGGCAGGGGCCGAACACGATGAGGGCCTTGACCTCTCCCTCCGGGACCTTCAGCTCCAGATCCCCCACGAAGCCCAGTCGCCGCCCGTCGCAGATATTGATGACCTCCTTGCGCCGCAGGTGCGAAAATCGTTCCATCATGCTGTTCCACCTCGGAACCAGCCTATGCTGCACCGGGCCGGTCCTATGTCCGTTTTTCCGCCAGACACAGGGTGCCTGTCCAGCCCTCCGGCAGCTGCACCGGGAAGAAGGCATAGCCCGGCAGGGCGAAGCCCTCCGGCGTCAGGAAGGACGCCGGCTCCCGCAGCTGCTCCAACCGGCCGCCCCGGCACTTCAGCAGCGCCTCCTTGGCGGTCCACAGCCGGAAGAACGCCGCATCGTCGGCGGCATGGGATCGCTCCTCCGGGGAAAGATGCTCCCATACCCGCCGGGGCGCAGGCCGCACCAGCTCCACATCCAACCCCACCGGGCGGTCCGCCACGGCGCAGGCCGCCAGCCCACGGCTGTGGCTGATGCTGAGATACAGGCCGTCCGTCAGGGGCTTTCCCTGTGCGTCGTATCGTAGGGGTGCCTCCTCCGGCGGGCAGTGCAGCGCCGCCGCCAGCAGCTCACGGGCCAATCCCTCGCCGCAGACCGTCTCCCGGTCATCCAGCATCCTCCCGGCTCGCTTCCGCCGCTGAGGGGACAGCCAGCTGCGCCACAGGGCCAGACGCTCCGGCGGCACCTGCGTGATCTGAATATACCGCACCATATCAGAACAGGGTGATCTGGCTGGTATCCGCCATGCCTGCGAAGGAGCCCAGCGCCTTCAGCTGCTCGATATGGGTCTTGGAGAGCTTGTTGCAGCAGGTGGAGAACTCCTCCACCGAGATGAAGCGCTTTCCCTTGCGCTTTTCCACGGTGTCCAGCGCCGCCGACTCGCCCAGTCCCCGAACGGAGATGAAGGGCGGCAACAGGCCGTTCTCCGTGATCCTGAAGGCGGTGGCGTCGGAGTCGTAGATGCTGATGGTATCAAAGTGGAAGCCCCGGAGATAGAACTCGTAGCACACCTCCAGCGTCACCATCAGGTTCTTCTCCACAGCGGTGGCATCCTTGTTGTTCTCGATCTCCCGGATCTTCTGCTTCACGGCGTCGATACCGGCGCAGCAGTATTCGGCGTCGAAGGCCTTGGCCCGGACGGTGAAGAAGGTGGCATAGAAGGCCAGCGGCCGGTGGACCTTGAACCATGCGATGCGGAAGGCCATCATGACGTAGGCCACGGCGTGGGCCTTGGGGAACAGATAGCCGATCTTGGCCAGCGAGTCGATATACCACTGGGGGACGTTATGCTCCTGCATGGCCTCCACCCAGCCCTCCTGAAAGCCGCCCTTTTTCACCTTGCCCTTACGGACGGCCTCCATGATCTTGAAGCTCATTTTGGGGTCCAGCCCCATGGAAATCAGATACAGCATGATATCGTCACGGCAGCCCACGGTCTCCAGAACGGAGGCGGTACCGCTGACGATCAGCTCCCGTGCGTTGCCCAGCCACACATCCGTGCCGTGGGAAAAGCCGGACAGGCGCACCAGCGTGTTGAAGTCCTTAGGCAGGGTGTCCATCAGCATCCCACGGGTGAAGCGGGTGTTGAACTCCGGGATGGCCACGGCACCGGTGGGGCCCAGCAACTCGTCATTTTCAAAGCCCAGCACCTTGGAGGAAACAAAAATGCTCATGGTGTCCGGATCGTCCAGCGGGATCTGGCGGGCGTTGACGCCGGTAAGATCCTCCAGCATCCGGATCATGGTGGGGTCATCGTGACCCAGCATATCCAGCTTCAGGAGGTTATCCTCCATGCAGTGGTATTCAAAATGGGTGGTGATGGTATCGGCGTCCTCGGCATCCGCCGGGTGCTGTACGGCGGTGAAATCCTCCACATCCATGTCATCCGGCACCACCACCAGACCGCCGGGGTGCTGGCCCGTGGTGCGCCGCACCCCCACGCAGCCCTGAATGAGGCGGTTCTCCTCGGCACGGGACACCTCCCGGCCGTTCTCCTCCAGATAGTGCTTGACAAAGGGGTACACCGTCTTGTCCTTCAGGGTACCGATGGTGCCGGCCCGGAACACCTGCGTCTCACCGAACATCTCCACGGCGTGGCGGTGGGCTCTGGCCTGATATTCCCCGGAAAAGTTCAGGTCGATATCCGGCACCTTGCCGCCGCCGTAGCCAAGGAACGTCTCAAAGGGGATGTCGAAGCCGTCCTTGACGTACTGCTCCCCGCAGACGGGGCAGACCTTATCCGGCATATCGGCGCCGCAGCCGAAGCTGCCGTCGGTGATGAACTCCGAATGGCGGCACTTGGGGCAGCGGTAGTGGGGCGGCAGGGAGTTGACCTCGGTGATGCCCGACATATAGGCCACCAGCGACGAGCCCACAGAGCCTCGTGAGCCAACCAGATAGCCGTTTTCCAAGCTCCGCTGCACCAGCTTCTGGGCCGACATATACACCACGTCGTACTTGCCCAGAATACTGCCCAGCTCCACATTCAGGCGGTCCACGATCAGCTGAGGCGGCTGGTCGCCGTACAGCTCATGGCACTTGTCCCACACCAGACGGTTCAGATCCTCCTCGGAGTTTTCCAATCTCGGCGGGAACAGCTGGCCCGGCGGCAGCAGCTCGATCTCCTCCACCAGATCCGCAATATGGCGGGGATTGGTCACCACCACCTCATAGGCCTTGTCCTCCCCCAGATAGGAGAACTCCTCCAGCATCTCGTCGGTGGTCTTGAAGTAGATGGGCAGCGGCGCATCGGCATCGGGGAACTTCTTGCTGGCCAGCAGCACATGGCGATAGATCTCGTCCTCCGGCTCCTGAAAATGCACGTCGCCGGTGGCGCAGACGGGCTTATGCAGCTCCTCCCCCAGCCGGACGATGGTGCGATTATACTCCCGCAGCTCCTCCTCCGACTGCACGTCGCCGTTTCGCAGCATGAAGAGGTTGTTGCAGATGGGCTGTATCTCCAGATAGTCGTAGAAGGAGGCGATGCGCTTGAGCTCCGCCCAATCCTTGTGATCCGTCACCGCCCGGAACAGCTCGCCCGCCTCGCAGGCCGAGCCGATGATCAGCCCCTCCCGGTGGGTAATGAGTTCCGTCTTGGGGATGATGGGCACCCGCTTGAAGTATTTCAGGTTGGAAGCGGAGATCAGCTGATACAGGTGCTTGAGGCCCAGCTTGTTCTTGGCCAGAATGATGATGTGCTTGGGAAAGCGGCTGGTCTTGCTGCCCTGAGGCCGCAGCTTCAGCATCTCCCCGTTGATCTCCTGCAGGCGGTGGATGCCCAATTCCCGTTCCATTTTCTCAAAGAAGGGGATCAGCATATAGGCCACCATGGCCGCATCGTCCGAGGCCCGGTGGTGGTTGAAGGCGGGCAGATCCAGATGCTCCGCCACGATATCCAGCTTATACTTGTGCAGCTCCGGCAGCAGATTCTGCGCCAGGATCAGGGAGTCCACATAGGTGGGATCGAAGGGAAGGCCCACCTTCCGGCACCCGGCCCGGATGAAGCTGATGTCAAATTCGGCGTTGTGGGCCGCCAGCGGGCGATCCCCCACAAACTCCAGAAAACTCGTCAGGGCCTCCTTCAGCTGGGGAGCGTCGGCCAGCATGGCATCCGTGATGCCCGTCAGGCCCACGATCTCCGGCGTCAGGCGGCGGTTGGGGTTGACGAAGGTCTGGAACCGCTCCGCCACCTCACCGTTGCGCAGCACCACGGCGCCGATTTCCGTGATGGCCTCCCGCTCCACCTTCAGGCCCGTGGTCTCGATGTCGAAGCACACGATCTCGTCGGCAAAATTCTGATCCTGCGGACCGTGGACGGCGATGCGGTCGTCGAGGTTGTTGACATAATACCCCTCCACGCCGTAGAGGATCTTGATCTTCCCCTTGGCGGTGTGCCATGCATCCGGGAAGGACTGGGCTACGCCGTGGTCGGTGATGGCGATGGCGGGATGCCCCCAGGAGATGGCCTGCTTGATGACGGAGGCCGTGTCCGTCAGGGCGTCCATGTTGGACATCTTCGTATGCAGGTGCAGCTCCACCCGCTTCTCCGGGGCCGTGTCCTTGCGGCCCTCATGGGGAACCTTCATGATATGGTAGGGCTTGAGCTGAATGTCCTTGCCGTCACGGGTCAGCTCCGGCTGCCCCTGCACCCGCAGCCACATACCGGGGGTGATGGCGTTCTGCAGGGCCAGCGCCTCCTGCCCCTCGGTATATTTGCGCACGGTGACGGAGCTCTGATAGTCCGTCATGTCGAAGCTCAACATCCACATACCGGGGCGCTTGGTCTCCCGGCACTCGGCGGCAAAGACCTTGCCCTCCACGATGGCCGTACCCATTTTCACGTTCAGCTCCGTCATGGAGACGGGCTTGCCCTTGATCTCCTTGCCCAGCAGCACCTCGGTGCCGCCGCTTTTCTTCTCCGCCTTCCGGTCATGAATGGTGAGATGCAGCCGGTGCAGACCGTACTGCCGGGTCAGCAGCTGCTCCAGCGCCGTCTGAGCTGCCTCCGGGATGCGCTCCCCGGTGGCCACGTCCAGCTCCAGCGCCCGCTGCTTCACGTCCAGCGCTCCGCCTGTGACCACGGCATCGTGGAACAGCAGCCGCAGCTCTCTGGGCGGCACGAAGCTTTCAAAAAAATCAAAAAATGTGATTTGTTCCCTCATAGCGCACTCCTGCTGTCATAGTCGGTCGATTTCGTCCATCAAAGCGTCCACCAGCTTGTCCTGCGGCACCTTGTAAAGGATCTCCCCCTTACGGAACACCAGACCCTCGCCGTCGCCGCCGGCGATGCCCACGTCCGCCGCACGAGCCTCCCCCGGCCCGTTGACCACGCACCCCATCACCGCCACGGTGATGGGCTTGGTGCAGCCCTCCAACCGGCGCTCTACCTCCCGCGCAATGGGGATCATGTCGTATTTTGTGCGGCCGCAGGTGGGGCAGGAGATGAGGTTCGGCCCCGTTTGCCGCAGTCCGGCGGCAGAGAGGATATCCCTGGCTGCACGCACCTCCTCCACCGGGTCGGCGGTGAGGCTCACCCGAATGGTGTCGCCGATACCCTGACACAGCAGGCCGCCGATGCCGATGGCGGATTTCAGTACCCCCATCCGGGGCGTACCCGCCTCTGTGACTCCCAGATGCAGGGGGTAATCCGTCTGTCGGCGCAGCAGCTGATAGGCCGCCATGTTCACCGGCACACGGGAGCACTTCACGGAGATGCAGATGTCGTCGAAGCTGCAGTCGTTCAGCAGGCGGACATGGCCCATGGCACTCTCCACCAGCGCCTCTGGGGTGACGCCGCCGTATTTTTGCAGCAGTTCCCGCTCCAGTGAGCCGCCGTTGACGCCGATGCGGATGGGGATGCCCTCGCTGCGGCAGGCGTCCGCCACGGCCCGCACCTTCTCCTGTGAGCCGATGTTGCCGGGGTTGATGCGAATTTTGTCCGCACCGGCATCCAGCGCTGCAAGCGCGGCGCGGTAGTCAAAGTGGATGTCCGCCACAACGGGGATGTCCACCTTCTCTTTAATGGCAGCCACGACGGCGGCGTCCGCCGGGGTGGGCACGGTCACGCGGACGATCTGGCAGCCCGCCTTGGCGACGCGCTCTGCCTGGGCCACGTTGCCCGCAATATCCTTGACGGGCACATTCAGCATCGTCTGGACGGCAATGGGGTTCGTGCCGCCGATTTTAATGTTGCCGATCTTGACTTCTTTTTTTAATTGACGCTGCATCGCAGTTCTCCTTATAAGAATCGTGAAATATCGTGCATCGTGACCAGAATCATCAGCCACACCAGCGCCACCGTACCCGCCGTGTTGATCACGCCCTGCACGCGGGGCGGCACAGGATGGCCGGTCAGACCCTCCCACGCAAGGAACAGCAGCTTGCAGCCGTCCAGCGCTGGGATGGGCAGCAGGTTAAAGATGCCGACGTTGATGGTCAGCAGAGCCAGCAGGGACAGTACCTCCCGCCAGCCGTAGTGCACGGCCTGGTTGACCGCCGACACCGTGCCGAGGGGGCCGGACAGTTCCTCCACGCCCACCTTGCCGGCGAGCAGGTCAAAAAAGCTGCCCAGAATAGCCCTGCTGTAGTAACTATACATATCGCAGGTCATTACAATGACGTGCCGCAGGTCCTTTTTCATCGGCTCAACGCGGAAATCCATGCCGTACAGCACATTGCCGTCCGCGTCGCGCGTCGGGGTGAAGGTCACATCCTGCAGCTCCAGGACCTCGCTGCCGCGCAGGACCACCACGTTGTAGGTTTCCTCCTCCGCGGTGTAAAACCAATCGGTTATGTCGTAGACCGTCCAGCAGGGGTTGCTGCAAATCTGCAAAATCGTGTCGCCTTCCTGCAGGGCTGCGGAGCTTGTGGCGTTCTCGCTGAAATCCGCAATCGTCGTGCTGCCGACCTTGCCCATGGTAAGGACGAGCACCAACAGCAC
>ERZ894186.330-NODE-330-length-22182-cov-21.067384_pt1 | contig 22182 bp, 18 predicted proteins | sample MGYA00380280_ERZ894186 | MGnify/ENA primary metagenome ERZ894186 (study PRJEB32331, sample SAMN06328449) | human gut metagenome | biome: human gut microbiome; feature: stool | host: Homo sapiens | collected 2013-02-13 ... | reverse complement strand
CCCGTGAGGTGTTCCTGCTGTCGGTGGATGAGGCGGGCAGCGTGGTATGCCTGCCCAAGGAGGGGAAGGCATGAGACGTGCGCTGATCCTGCCGACGGTGACGATCCTTCTGCTGCTGGGACTGTGCATCGCCAACGGGCTTTTGCTGCGGCAGCACACGGACCGGTGGTCCGGCATGGCTGCCGAGACCGCCCGATACGCCCGGTCGGAGCGCTGGCCGGAGGCCCGCCGGGAACTGGACGCTCTGGCGGCAGACTGGGACGAAGCCCAGATCTATCTGCACATCGTGGTGCACCATAGCACCCTCGATGAGGTGCAGACGCTGCTGACCCGCTGCCGTACCCTGTGCGATACCGGGGACTCGCAGGCCCTGCTGCCGGAGCTGGCAGAGCTGCAATGTCAGCTGGATGCGCTGGATGCGCTGGAGCGCATCAGCATTCGGAATATCCTGTGATCATTTTTCGCTGAGGAGCTTGTTCAGCTCGCTCATGAAGGTATTGATGTCCTTGAACTGGCGGTATACCGAGGCAAAGCGCACATAGGCCACCTCGTCGGCCTTTTTCAGTTTCTCCATGACCTTCTCGCCGATGATCTCGGTGCTGACCTCCCGCTCCAGAGAGTTCTGCACCTCCTGCTCGATCTCACTGGCCATGCGTTCCATGTCCGCCACCGGCACCGGCCGCTTCTCGCAGGAGCGCTGGATGCCCCGAAGGATCTTGCTGCGGTCAAAGCTCTGGCGGCTGCCGTCCTTCTTGATGACCACCATGGGCAGGCTCTCCACCGTCTCGTAGGTGGTGAAACGCTTCTCGCAGGACAGGCACTCCCGCCTGCGGCGAATGCTGCTGCCCTCGTCGGCGGGCCGTGAATCCACGACCTTACTCTCCCGGAATCCGCAATAGGGACATCTCATATGCTTCCGCCTCCCGTTTTTCGGCGGATAGTCCGCCAGTTTGGGAGTAGTATACCACATTCCTACAAGATATGGTAGCGTAAATGTAAATTTTTTTATGTCTCCCGGTCCTCCAGTGCAAAAATGGCCCACTCCCGGCCCCGGAGGGTTCGGACACTGGCCAGACAGAACAGCCCCGTCAGCGGGAAGGGGCCGTCCTCCCGGAAGGGCAGGGCCAGATACCGCCGCCGTCCGGCCCGGCGGCACAGAGCACCCTCCGGCAGTGCCAGTCCGGGAAACTCTCCGGCCCATACGGGACGCCAATCCTCCGGGGCGGATACCGGCTCCGCTGCCCCGCCCAGCAGCGCTCCCAGCCCCTCCGTCAGCTGCCGGGAGAATCGCCGCTGGAGGATACCCTGCCCGCCCTCGGCGCAGCCCAGCAGCAGCCGGTTCTGACGGCCCACAGCGTAGAGCCGCCACAGGCCCTCCGTCAGCCGGTATTCTGCCCGGAAGCAGGTGTCTGCTCCCTCCGGCGCCGCCGTCAGGCGGCCTACCTCCTGTGCGCCCCAGCGCAGGGCGGTTCGATTTTCCATGGTGACCTCCTTTCAGTGGAGCATTTTGCATAAGGAACGTGCCTCCGGCGGCCTACTTTTCCCAATGGGACAATCCTCTTATGCCTCCGTCGGGTGATATTTTCTCTTTTGTCTCCGACGGGTGACTTTCTTTCAATGGCGAAAGAAAGTCACCAAAGAACGCCAGCAGAAACCCATGGTTTCTGCACTTCCTTCCCGGTGTGCAAGAGTTGCTGACTAAATCCTGCCGAAGCAGGGAATTGGCGTATTTCTACTCACGCTGCCGCTACCCGGTCAGTTGAAGAAGTTTGCTGTTCTACCGTGGGAATCCGCTCCCCGGCGGTAGACCCACACGCCTTTTCACCTGAGTGGGAGCGGCAGCGGGTCTATTGCTGAGCCAATTCCCTTGACGGCCCATAACGAACGAAGCTCTTGAAGGTAAAGGAAGTCCAGAAACCATGGGTTTCTGGCGGCATTTTTTGCATACTTTTTGCTGCTGTTGGCAAAAAGTATGCCGTCGGAGACAAAAAAGAAATTGGCAAAAAGTAGGCCGCCGGAGACAATAAAAGAAAGCTACCCGCCGGAGGCAATAGAGGTGAGATAAAAAGCCTTGTTAGAAGCCTCCCCCACAACAAATAAAAGGGAGGGCCAGCGCATTCTATGCACTGGCCCTCCCTTTTATGCTCCGTCCGGTATGTAGCGTCATACCAGACGGCTGTTGGACAGTCCGAAGCTCACGGCAATGGCGGCGTCTACCCGCTGCATCACCGTTCCGTCCACCTTACCCATCCGCTCCCGCAGCCGCCGCTTATCCAGCGTACGGATCTGCTCCAACAGGATCACCGAATCCTTGGGCAGGCCGCAGCACTGGGCCGCCACCTCGATATGGGTGGGCAGCTTGGCCTTCCCCGTCTGGGAGGTGATGGCCGCTGCGATGACGGTGGGGCTGTGGCGGTTGCCGGTGTCGTTCTGCACGATGAGCACCGGACGCACGCCGCCCTGCTCACTGCCCACCACAGGGCTGAGATCGGCATAGTAGATCTCTCCACGTCTGACATTGGTATCCACAAAGTCCACACTCCGCCGGAAGAAGTACCCGCCGCAGCGGGTCAACTTCATTCTCCCACGCAGCCGCCGGATTTATACGCCGCCGGGGAAAATCCCTGACCGGCGCTGCCCCCGCATCATCCTATGCCTGAGCTGTGCCGGCGGTTCGCACCTTGGCGGAGCGGCGGAGCAGACGCATCAGCAGCGAGACGCAGCACTCCACCACGGCGGCCAGCAGCAGGGAGATGAGGATGGTGCCGCCCACCGTCAGGGGGAAGTAGTTCAGCTGATCCGTCACCGAGGGGACGGCAGATTTCAGCATGGTGTACAGGTAGTTGTCCGGTATCCACGACACCAGATAGGCACCGAGGGTCAGCTTGGAGAGATAGCCGGTAAAGCGTGTAATGGAAGTAGGGGGGGTGGAATATCGGATGGAGTTCAGCAGAAGAAATACCAGCACCGTGTCCACCACGTTTTGCAGGCTCCCCCAGTCGCACCAGCTGCCCCAGACGAAGGGGATGCCCTGATTGCGCCAGACGTTGTAGCCGCCGAAGCACAGCACTGCCAGCAGCAGAAGGGCCGCCAGCCGCCCGGTCCGCAGGCGCTTGATGTCCACATGGGCCCGGAGATAGCCTCCTAAAAAGTAATAGGTGATGGGATAGAGCCGCTGCCACCAGTCCGGCACCAGCTGGTCATAGGAGGTGCTGAGCCACGGATGCAGCAGGGTCTCGGCACTATGCAGATTGTAGATATTGACCATACCGGGCAGCACGGTCAGTACCAACAGCACCGCCAGCAGGGCCCGCCGGGCGGCGGGGGTGGCGAGACTCTGCCACAGGGCGTTGAGAAACGGCGTCAGAAGCAGCAGCCCGAAGTACATATTCATGTACCACGAATACTGCTGGAAGCTCAGCAGATTCTTCACGGCGCTGAGGATGGTCTGCTCCTCTCCCAGCCATAGCGCCCGATACAGCAGGATGACCCCAGTGGAGAGGGCGTAGGTGAGGAAAATGGGGAGAAGCTTTTTGTAATACCCCAGCAGACCGGGGCGGGTCAGAGGGATGTGCTTTTCCGCAGAGAGGTAGCCGGAGAGCAGCATATACAGGGGGACGCAGACCATAAAGGCGGTACGCATGACGGTCATCAGCGCCATGCGGGGGCCGACGATGGCCGTGTCATAGTAGGTGGAATTCAGAAAGAAATGGACAGACGGGACGGCCAGAAAGGCCAGGATCCTGGTCAGATCCAGGCCAATATCCCGCTGTGTGCCGTTAGCAGCAGACATGATGTTCTCCTTACGGTTGAAAATGTGAGATCCCGGGTGAAGGATCTATCGGATGGGGGAGAAGGGCTGGCTGATATCCACGCTGCCCAAGGAGGAGGCTACCTCGCCGTCCAGCAGAAGCTGTATCTGCCGGACACCACGGGCAGAGCACAGGGAGTTCACCAAGCCCTGCACCATGCGCTGCTGCTCCGTCTCGTCCTCCGGCATCAGGTACTGATCCCCCTTGGGGAGGTTCAGGTAGCAGATGCCGCCCTCGGTGCGTACCGTCAGCACCGCAAAGCCGGTGGGCAGCAGGGGAGACAGGCTCTCACTCTCCGGCCCGGCCTTCAGGGCCGACAGGATCACCTCCGCCTGGCTTTCGCCCTCGTAGACCGTCAGCAGGCGCTCCTCCGCCGTCAGCTCTCCAGTCTCCCGATCCGGGAAGTAGAGCCGCAGGGAGAGGTTCTGCACCACGTCATCCTGACTGGTCATCAGCACGTCCCCGGCCAGAAAGATGTTGCTGTCCCGGTAGATAAGCTCCGTACCGTTGACGGTGATGCGGACGGAGTAGATGCCCACGATCTGGGACAGGGACAGGGTCACGCAGTAGTCGGCAATGGTGAGCTCCATGCCGGACAGCTGGCCGTAGGCGCTGGAGAAATCCACCCACGCAGCGCCGGCGGAGACCTGACAAGCCAATAGCCGGGTGCTGGCAGGGATGGGACTTTCCAGACTGCCGTCGGCGCTGTCCTCCAGCAGAAGGGATACCACCCGGCGCACCTGCTGCTCGGTGGGGAGAGCACTGTTGGCGGCCCAATCGACACTGCGGCTGACGATGGCATCGCCGCCGGGGGAGCCGCCGGAGGGGGCGGGATAATACAGCAGTAGGTGAGGACCGTCAGAGGAGGAGCCGCCGCAGCCGGTGAGGGCCAGCAGGGCAAAAAATGTCAGCAGAGCTGCGAGAAGCCGCTTCATGCGCTCCCTCCTTCCTCTGTGACCTGGGGCAGACGGACGGTGAAGAGGGTACCCTGTCCTGCGGGGCGGTGGGCCACGGATACCGTGCCGCCCCGGCGGCGCACCGTATCGCTGACGATGCTCAGGCCCAGACCGGTGCCGCCCACCTCACGGGAGCGGGCCTTGTCCACCCGGTAAAAGCGCTCGAAAATGTGGGGCATATCCTCGTCGGAGATCCCGACGCCGTTGTCCTCCACCCGGATCACCACGTCTCCGCCCTCCACCGTCAGAGCGGTGTGGACGAAGCCCATGTGGCCGGAATATTTGATGCCGTTTTCCATAAGGTTATATAGAATTTGGTGCAGATCGTCCTCGGTGGCCAGCACCACGGCGGCCTCGTCCGCCTCGTAAGAGAGAGTGGTTTCCTGCTCCCGTGCCACCACCGCCAGCATCCGTACCACCCGGCGCAGCACCGGGGCCACCGCCACCGGCGCAGGCTCGGCGGCGGCTCCGCTGTCCAGCCGGGTCAGGCGCAGCAGATCCTCGGTGATACGGGTCAGACGCTGAGCCTCCTCGCCGATGTCCGCCACAAATTCCCGTGTGGTCTCGGCGTTCATGTCGTCGGTCTGAAGAATGGAGTCCGTCAGCAGGCGGATACCCGCCAGCGGCGTTTTCAGCTCGTGGCTGGCATCGGAGACAAACTGGCGGCGGGCGCTCTCCGTGCGCTGGAGACGGTCGGTGAGGCTGTTGAACTCCGCTGCCAGCTGGGCGATCTCGTCGGAGCCCGTCACCTTGGCCCGGTGACTGTAAGCCCCCTCCCGCACCTGACGGATAGCCTGCAGCAGGTCGCTGATGCGGCGGGTGAACATCCGGGAGAGCAGAGCGCTGAGGAACAGCACGAACAGGGCCACCAGAAGAGAGATGCGCATGATATTGGTCTGGAAGCTCCGCAGTAGCTCCGCCTGTACGGTGTCGTACTCGTAGGCGTAGACCGCTCCCACGATCTGGTTGTGGTACACCACCGGGGAGGCGCCCCGGCTCAGGAATGCCTCGCCGTCGTAGCGGCAGTAAAAGGTGTCGTTGCCCCGCAGGGCCTGTGCGATCTCCGTATAAAAGGCGTAGAGTCCACGGGCGTTGTCCCCCTCACGGGTGTCATAGAGGATGCGCCCGGCGGTGTCCGTGACCAGCACACGGGAGACGCCGGTCTCCTCCACGGCGGACATAGCCTGGGCCACGTTGTCCTCCGTCAGGTCGGCCAGACCTGACAGGGCCGCCTCGGCGATCTTGACGCTGCCGACCATGGCGGTTTGCTTGGTGCGGAATACCAGATTCTGGGACACCAGAAGGGGGTAGGTATTCAGCAGCAGCAGCACCGCCAGAATTACCAGAATATAGCTCAGGCCGAACTTAAATTGTAGGCTGATCTTCCCCGGCAAAATAGTAACCCACTCCCCACTTGGTGATGATATAGGCGGGCTCCGCCGGAACACGCTCCAGCTTCTCCCGCAGGCGGCGGATGTGGACATCCACCGTGCGATAGTCCCCGGCGTAGGAGTAGCCCCACACCAGATCCATCAGGCTTTCTCGGCTGTATACCCGCCGGGGATTTTTCATCAGCAGCTCCACCAGATCGTACTCCTTGGCGGTGAGGTCGATGGCCTTGCCGTCCCGGATGGCCACCCGCTGGCGGGTGTCCAGCGTCAGGTCACCCACCGTCAGCAGCTCCGGATCCGGCTGGGCTGCCGGACGGCTCTGGCCGGAGGAGCGCCGCAGCAGCGCCCGGATGCGGGCCTTCAGCTCCAGAATGTTGAAGGGCTTGGTGACGTAGTCGTCGGCCCCGCAGGCAAAGCCCATGATCTTGTCGGCGTCCTCGCTGCGGGCGGTGAGCATGATGATGGGAACGTCGGAAAATTCCCGGATCTTCATGCAGGCCTCGCTGCCGGAGAGGCCGGGCATCATCAGGTCCAGAATGATGAGGTCCAGCGTCTCCTGACGGGCCAGCTCCACGGCGGTTGCGCCGTCATAGGCGGTGAGGACCTGATAGCCCTCGTTCTCCAGATTGAATTTGATGCCCTTGACCAAGAGCTTTTCGTCGTCTACTACCAGTATTTTCATGTATCGTCCTCCACGGTGATCTGCTGCCGGATGGTTTCAAAAATGCCCTCACCGATGCCGTTGACATCCATGATGGACTCGATATCGGCAAAGGGACCGTGCTCCTCCCGATAGGCCACGATGCGCTGGGCCAGTGTGGGCCCGATGCCGTCCAGCGCTTCCAGTTGGGCGGCGTCGGCGGTGTTGATGTTCACCTTGCCGGGGACGGCGGGAGGATCGGGGGCCTCCGGCTCCTGCGCTGTATACTGGGGCGTGACGGTGTAGTCCCCGCCGCCGGCGCTGCGGTGGTCGGTGAAATACAGCAGCGCCAGACACAGAAGGAAGATGGCCGTCAGAAGCAGCAGATATTTTTCTGTTTTTGTGATCTTTCCCATTTTTCCGCAGTTGACTCCCGGTCGATTTTTGTTATAATAAGAGGAAAGCGACCCTGCGGCCGGGAGGGGGGGCTGCCCCGCTGACGGCCGCTGATACCGGCGGAGAGCATGAGGGCCGGCTCCTGCTTACGGATGGTAGATAGGCTCATTATAGCATAGATGGAGAAAAATTACTATGAAAATTCGCCGTATTCTATCTGTTTTTTTGCTGACCGTGCTGATGGTCAGTCTGATGCTGACCCCGCAGGCCTACGCCCTGCCTGCGCTGGAGATCAAGGCCAAGGCGGCCGTACTGGTGGACGCCGATGCGGGGCGGATCATCTTTGGGCAGAATGAGCAGGAGAGGGAATACCCCGCCAGCATCACCAAGGTGATGACGGCCCTGCTGACGCTGGAGGCCGTGGACGCCGGGAAGCTGTCTCTGGATCAGCCCATCACCGCATCGGCGGTGGTGAACGATCAGGACCCGGAGGGCAGCTCCGCCGGCATCGAGGAGGGCGAGGTGCTGACGGTGGAACAGCTGCTGTACTGCCTGCTGCTGGTGTCCGCCAACGAGGCGGCGGACATTCTGGCGGAGACGGTATCCGGCTCCCGTGAGGCCTTTGTGGAGCTGATGAACCAGCGGGCGCAGGAGCTGGGCTGCACCGGCACCCACTTTGCCAACACCAACGGCCTGCACGATGTGAACCACTATACCACCGCCTACGATATCTATCTGTTCTTCCGGGAGGCCATGAAGCATGAGACCTTCATGACCATCACCGGCTCCGTGGCCTATGAGGTGCCGGCCACCAACAAGTCCGAGGCACGGGAGCTGCACACCACCAACTCGCTGCTCTCCAACTGGCGTATTCTGGATTATCTCTATGACGGGGTGGACTGCGGCAAGACCGGCTCCACGCCGGAGGCGGGGTACTGTCTGGTGTCCAGCTGCCTGCGGGACGGCAAGCGGCTGGTGGCGGTGGTGCTGGGCGCCGAGGGCGAGGGGACTCATATCGAGAGCTTTTCCGAGAGCGCACGGCTCTATGACTACGGCTACAACAACTTCAGCAAGCAGCTGGTGGTCTCCACGGAGGACGTATTCCGCCAGCCGGTGGCCCTGTCCAAGGAGACGGACTGCGTGATGCTCTATCCGGCGGAGAACGCCGAGGCGTTCCTGCCCTCCGACGTGACGAAGGATCAGCTGGAGCAGACGGTGACGCTGAAAAATGAGGTGGCGGACGCTCCCATCACCCGGGGGCAGGAGATGGGGACCCTGACCATCTCCTACAACGGGCAGGTGTGCGTCACGGTGCCGCTGCTGGCGCAGGCGGACGTCAGCGCCTCCCGGTTTTTGGTGGCCAAGGCGGCGGTGGAGGAGTTCCTCTCCCGCACCATTGTGAAGGTGGCGCTGGTGGTACTGGTACTGCTGGTGATCCTGCTGGTGCTTTGGGCGAAGGTGTTCCGCCGCAACCGGCGCTACGGCAGCCGCAACGGCAGACGGTATCGGAGCAGCTCCTACCGGGGCGGCAGAAGAGGACGCTGAAAAACGATAGACGGGCGGGTCTGCCCTAAGGGCAGGCCCGCTTTTTATGGGCGGAGGTGTATGGTATGGCGGAGGAGCTGCGGATCCTCTATGAGGATCCCTATCTGGTGGTGTGCGTGAAGCCGGTGGGGGTGCTGTCGGAAGACAGCGAGAGCGGGCGATCCCTGCCACGGATGCTGGCGGAGCACTACCGGCAGGCGGGAAAGCCCGACTATATCGCCACGGTGCATCGGCTGGACAAGATCGTGGGCGGGGTGATGGTATTGTCCCGGCGACGGGAGGTCACGGGCAGGCTGACGGCGGCCATAGCCGCTCATGAGATCACCAAGGAGTATCTGGCGGTGCTGCGGGGGCATCCCCGGGAGCCGGCCGCCACGCTGACGGATCTGCTGTTCCGGGACGCCTCCCACAACAAGAGCTATGTGGTGAAGCGGATGCGTAAGGGCGTCCGGGAGGCCCGGCTCTCCTATGAGGAGGTGGGGCGCACGGAGGAGCTGTCGCTGGTGCGGGTGCAGCTCTATACGGGGCGCACCCATCAGATCCGGGTGCAGTTCGCCTCCCGTGGGCTGCCGCTGCTGGGGGATATCCGTTACGGCAGCAAGGCTCCCGGCTGCACGGCGGCGCTGTGGTCGTATCATCTGGGCTTCCGGCATCCCGTCACCGGGAAGCCGGTGGATGTGACGTGTCCGCCGCCGCAGGTGTATCCGTGGGATCTGTTTGGCGGGGTAAAATGACAGAGAGCACCGGCGGTCTGTGGGGCCGCCGGTGCTTTTGCGTGGTTGTCAATCGGAGACGGATGTGGTAGAATCCGGGGAGAAGGATCACTGCGAGAGGGGGAGCGCCATGCAGGAGCTGATAAGCGCACTGACAGCCCATGAGGAGGAGTGCTCACGGGAGTTTGAGGCAGATCTGTCCGCCTTCTGCACCCGGCATATGGACGCCCAGCTGGTGCAGCAGTTGCGGCAGCTGGTGGCGGAGGGGGAGGAGGATCTGGCCTACCGGGCCTTCTATGCCCTGACCATCATCTACCGCAATCGGAAGGACTATCAGCAGCTGCAGGCGCTGTTCGAGGAGAATCCACACTTTGCGGGACACCCCTCCTATCACCATCTGCTGATTTTGTTCCAGTTGGAGGCGGAGACCTTCTTCGATGCGCTGGAGCTGCTGGAGCTGGCCCGTGAGGACGCACGGCAGCACCGGGACAATGCAGGGTATCTGCATCTGTTCGCCCATCTGTTCGTCTACACCTGCGAAAAGAGCCGGGGAGAGATGCGGGAGCAGGTGCGCAGAGAGTACTATGACGACGTGGAGCGCGCGGTGGAGGATGCCATCCGGCTGGACCCGGCCTATGCCAAGTTCTACTGCACCAAGGCCCGTGTGGTGGCCCAGCGGGGCCGCTACGCCGAGGCGTACAGCCTTATCAACAAGGCCGTTGCCACGGAGAGCTCCGCCCGGAAGGACTACGCCCTGCGGCTGCTGGACTATCGCCACTGCGAGACGGTGATCCTGCTGCAGGAGCAGCGGGAGTACTTTCAGGGAGAGATGGAGAAGCTGCGCAGATCTGTGCCGTCCTTGCCTAAGCCCAAGACCTTTGTGCCGGGGCGGGGACCGAAGGCTTATGAGGGAGCAGAGCCATACTGCTTCGTCAGCTATGCCCACATCAACAGCGACCGGGTGTACCCCATAGTGGAGCAGCTGATGCAGCGGGGCATCCGACTGTGGTACGACGACGGCATCAAGGCCGGCAGCGATTTCCGGGAGTTCATCGCAGAGAAGATACGGGATTCGTGGCAGGTGCTGCTGTTTGCCTCCACGAGTCCATCCAGCCGGGCTTTGTCCGCAATGAGATCAACTACGCTCTGCACTGCGGCAAGCCCATCCTGCGGGTGAACTTGGACGATGTGGAGCTGACGCCGGGCATGGAGCTGTGCTTGGGCGGGATGCAGTATGTGGACGCCACGGAGCCGGGCGGCGACTATCTGGAGCGGATTGTCCGGACGCTGCTGGCGGAACGGAAGGAGAAGGCATGAACATCACACAGCAGCTCTGCTGCCCCGGCGCAGCGGAGAATCAGGACTATATCCGGCTGGGAGAGGACATCGCCATGGTGGTGGACGGCTCCACACCGCTGGTGAAGGATCCCCGTGTGCCGGAGGTGCGGGAGTATGTCCGCCTGTTGGCGGATGCCGTGGCCGGTGCAGAGGGGGAGGATCTGCCCCACATGGTGGCGGCGGGCATTGAGACCCTTCGGCGGCGATGCGGTGTTCCGCCGGAGACGGAGGGCGTCTCGGCGGCGCTGGCTATCCTCCGGGAGACGGGGGAGCAGGTGGAGGTATTCGTGCTGGGGGACTGCGCCGCCGGGGTACGCTTCCGGGACGGGCGTGGGCCGGAGTTGGTGTCCCAGGAGGCGGTGAGCCGTCTGGACGGCGCTGTGGTGGCGGAGATGTGCCGTCTGCACCGGGAGCGAGGTATCGACGTCATTGAGGCACGGCAGCTGCTGGAGGTGCGAGAGATGCTGCTGCGGCACCGGCGGATGATGAACCGGCCGGGAGGCTACTGGATCGCAGGCTTCGCCCCGGAGGCGGCTCGGCACGGCACGCATCGGGTGTACCGGAGGGAAGAACTCTCCCGAGTGGTGCTGTTCTCCGACGGCTTTTCCGGCCAGCGGGAGGCTCTGCTGGGAGCGGAGGAGCCGTGCTTGCAGGAGCTGTATCGGCAGCTGCGGCAGCGGGAGGCGGCGGACAGCCGCTGCAACCGCTATCCCCGGTTGAAGCCCGGTGACGATGTCAGCGGCATCGTGGCGGTGTTTTGATGGGCCGGGAGCTTTGAACTGAAAAAATGAGAAAAGGCAGCGGGCTTTTGCCCACTGCCTTTGTGTGTGGAGTACCATCGATGGATCAGGGCAAACACGCTTGCCGGCGATGGTACTGCGGATACATGAAAGACAGCCCTCCGGCTTTCGCCGGAGGGCTGATCTTATGGCAGATGATACTGCGGAGACTTAGGGGTCAGCCCTCGTACTTCTCCTTACGGCTGCGCAGGACCAGTACGGCGGCGCCGGCCAGAGCCATCACAGCGGACATGGTCCACATGGTCATGGTGCTGTTGTCGCCGGTGTTGACGCCGGGCTGCTTATCGCCGCAGCGAGTGCAGGTGCCATCCTTGTAGTCGTGGCCCAGAGCCTTGATGACCTCGCCCTTAGCCAGGACCTTACCGCAGGCGGCGCAGACCGTATCACCGGTGTAGCCGTCCTCGGTGCAGGTGGCGGGCTTGGCGTTCACGACCTTGGTGTCCTGATGGAGGTCAGCGGTGAGATCCTCGGTGACGTCCACAGTCTGATCGTTGATCTCCGTCTGGTGGACGGTGACGGCGGTGGAGGTATCCACGGCGGTGGGATCGCTGACGGTGAAGGTCAGGGTCGCCACAGCGGTACCGGCCTGCAGGCCGTCCACATCCACATAGCCCAGCGTGACCTTGCCGTCGGCATCCTTGTGAGAGGAGTACTGAGAGGCGAAGGTGACGTCGGCCAGAGTCAGGACGCTGGCGTCATAGTCCACGGTGAAGAGGCCGTTGGTGGTGACATCGTCGTTCTTGGGAACCACGGTGACGGTGACGGTCTTTTCATCCTCGGAGACAGTGATGGAGGAAACGGGGGTCGTGGTCTCGGCATCGGCGGGCTTGACAGCACCGGTACCCTCGCCGTTGGCAGTGTTCAGGCTGCCGGTGACGGAGGCGGGAGTCAGGGCCTTGGCCTGCGTCTCCACCATAGCGGAGGCGGCATCCAGAGTCACATCGCCCAGAGCGCTCTTCACGGTGACAGCGTTGTTGCCGGCCTCGCCGGAGGCGGCGGGAACAGCGGAGTACAGAGTGGCAGGCCACACCTCGCTGCCCACGTCGCCCAGCAGGCTGGCATCCCAGTAATGGGTGTCGCCGCCGTCGTCGGTGGAATAGGCCAGACGATAGATGTCGTTGGTCTCGCCGTTGAAGTAGGACAGATACAGCACGTCGCCGCTCTCCTCCTCGGCATAGACCAGAGAGGACATGGAGGAATCGTACTGGTCGAAGCCGGGATAGCTCAGCTCAGGCAGAGTGGTCTTTTCCACATCGTCCAGAGTGTACATCTTGACCGTATTGTTGTAGTAGACATATCCCAGCGTCCAGATGTTGCCGGCATCGTCCAGTGCGACAAACACATCTGCGGGGCAAAGGGTGCTGCCGACTCTCACATCATAATAGCCCATGTTGGCAATGGCGGTGAAGAAGTTGGCGCCCTGCGTGGCCAGTGTCTGCTGGAGACTGTAAGCGCCGGCATCCAGTTCATCGGGATGCTGCAGAGTGGATACATAGTAGCCGTAGATCCAAACCATGTTGCTGCCGTTCTGTTCACCGGAGTACAGGTAGCTGTGAGCGATATCGAACAGGGGGAGATTGCTGCCGTTGCCGCCGTCGATACCGTTCCAAGTGTGCAGGTTCTTGCCGGTGGCCAGATCCACCTCGTGCATATTGTAGCTATCGCCATCCAACAGCAGCAGGGTGTTGTTGTCATCATCCAGAGTAGTGGCACTCACGGAACCGGCTTCCAGCTCGGAACCGGCGGTCCAAGTGGCATCGTTGGCCAGATCCCAGGTGAAGAGCTCAGCCTTGCCCTTGGCATCATGCAGAGCGCCGTTCAGGGTGACCTCCACCGTCTTGACAGTGACAACGCAGCTGGCGCTGACGGAGGGATCCTTCGCGGAGGTGGCAGTGATGTTGGCAGTACCCTTGCCCACAGCGGTGACGAGACCATTGTCGCTGACGGTGGCCACGTCGGTGTCATCGGAGGACCAGGTCACGGTGTCGGGCTGTACGCCGAAGGGCTCCACGCTGGCGGTGAGCTTGGCGACGTTGCCCTTGTAGAGGGTCAGGGCCTCGGTGTTGAGCTTCACGGTGACATCACCGGCCAACTCATCGGGGTTCAGGTTCAGCTTGTAGGTGACGTAGTTCTCGGCGTAGTCGTACACCTGCAGCAGCAGATGGGTAGCCGTAGAATCGCCCAGAGACAGGGTGAAGTTCTGGCTGGCACCCTTGGCAGCGCCCTCGGGAGAACCGGCCACTTTGCTGACGACGCTGCCCTTGTCGTAGTCCAGCAGGGCCACGGCGGACATATACTGGTCGTCGCCGGCGGTGAAGGTCAGGACCTTGTTGCCCTTGGCGTCGGTACCCAGATTCACGTTGGAGACGGTGGGAGCCGTCTTATCCACGACCATGCCATAGTGCATGGTAGCGCCGTCGGACAGAGCATCCCAATCCACGGTGGCGTTGCCGTCCTTGTCGTAGCTGGCGTAGTACTCAGGGGCCAGAGTCAGGTCCACATTCATGTAGGTGCCGTCAGCTGTGTTGGGGGTATCGCCCATGTTCAGGGTGTACCGGGTGCTGATCCAAGTGGCGTCGCTGCTGGAGTAGAAGGCGGAGGAGACCTCTCCCAGATCGCTGCTGGAGAGAACCTTGCCGTTGCCGTCGGTGATGGTCAGGCGGGAAGCGGCGGCGTTGCGGATGGCGGTGAAGGACATCTTGTAGAAGCTGTTGATCTCCGGATTGATGGCATCACGGGCAGCATCATAGAACTCGTCCAGACCGAAGGGGTTGCCGCCGAAGTAGTAGGCCTTCGTTTCGCCCACGGCCTTGATGGTCAGGGCCTGATTGTTTACGGAATTGTCACCATTATAGGCATACATATAGGGGGCGCGGGTCTCCAGCCCGTTGGCATAGGCGATATAGCTGCCGATATCGAACATGGAGGAGTCGGTCCAGCTGCCATAGTAGCCCAACACGGGGATGGAGTGGCTGTCGCCCTGCTCACCCTCGGCGGTGGCGGCCTCGTTGGCGAACACATAGCCCTCCACATAGGTGCCGGTGTTGTCGCTGGCCTTGTCATAGGCATCCAGACCCAGCAGAGTCACATCGGCGGTGACGTGCAGGCTGCCGCCGGCGGGGATCACCACGGGAGCAGTACCCAATTCCTTGAAGAACAGGTAAGCATCGTAGGTGTCGATGCCGTTGTCGTTGTCGAAGTCAGCGGCGTCCTTATGCTCGATGTCGGCACGCACGCCGGTGACATAGTCCAGCAGAGCCTGACCGTCATCGGCATCGACCTTACCGTCGCCGTTAAAGTCACAATCTTTCAGTGTATCGTTCAGGAAAGCAGCGTATTCGCCGTCCACGGTCCACTTGACGTTGGAGGCCACGGGGTCGGTCCAGGTGTCCTCGAAGTACACACCGTCGGAGGACATCAGATCCTGCGTGAAGAAGTCGGCGCTCAGGTCGAAGTAAGCAGCCTCGTCCTCCAGATTGTGGATGGTGAAGCCGAAGGAGTACTTGCCGGTGCGGGAGGGATCGTCGCCCAGCTCTACCTTGACCTTGCCGTCGGCAGCGCCGGCGTTGGCGCCCTCATCCATCAGGATGTAGGTGCCGGAGGTAACGGCATTGGCCACGTTGGCCAGACCGGCACCCTGACGCAGCACGGGATAGTAGCCGTCGCCGTCCTTACCGTAATCCTCCACCATGGGCTCGGCGGTGGACATCAGCAGGGACTGAGCCAGCTGACGGGCGGTGAGACCGGTCTGCTCGGTGAGATCATTCTCACGGATGTACTGAGCCACCAGAGCGGCCATACCGGTGATCTGAGGAGCGGCCATGGAGGTGCCGGACATATTCTGATAGGTACCGCCGTCCTTCAGGGAGTAGATGTTGCCGCCAGGGGCGGTGATCTCGGGCTTCATCTCCAGAGAACCGGGAACGCCCCAGCTGGAGAAGCTGCTCATGGTGTAGTAGTCGGCGGAGGCATGGTTGACAGCGGCGGAAGCACCCACGGTCATGGTGCCGGTGTAGTACACAAGACCGGAATCGGTGGTGTGCTTCTCGGAGCTGGCCTTGATGTACTCGCCGTCGGCCTGCAGCATGGAGACATAGGGGGCCGTGTAGTTATAGCCATCGGTAGCCATGCTGATGGTGCCGGCCTCGTTGTTGGCTACGATCAAGGCAATGGCACCGTTGGAGATGGCGTTGTTGCCCTTGTCGGTGAAGGCGATGGAGCCACGGTTGCAGATGGCGATCTTACCGGTGAGGATATCCTTTACGGCGGCAAAATCCTCGGCATTACCGGCGGTGTCCACATACACGAACTGCTGCTCACCGGCCAGAGTCGTCAGAGCCTGAATGGGAGCGCTGGTGGTGTCGGTGTAGAAGAGCTTCTTGCCGGCCACTTCCACGTAATCACCGGTGCCGCCCACGTTATCTACGGAGGCAACGCCCAGAGAGTTGGTGTAGGAGCCGGGGGAGCCGGTGGTGGTCCAGCTGTTGCTCTCGGCATAGGGATAGCCGTTGGCAGTGTTCTCGAACCAGTTGCCGGAGTTGCCGGCGGAGATGGACACCACGGTGCCGCTATTGGTGATGTTCTCCATGATGGCCTGATAAGCGGCATAGGAGTTGCGGGAGGTGCCGGGGTTGCCGCTGCCCAGAGACAGGTTCACGGAATCAGCACCCAGCAGGATGGCGTCCTCAATGGCGGCCATGTAGTCGGAGTCTTTAGCGCCGCCGTTGGTGCCGAACACCTTCATAACGAACACCTGAGCATCCGGAGCCACACCCTGCGTCAGGGCGGTATCCAGAGCGGGGGAGAAGGAGCCGTCCTCGTTCTTGATATAGCGGTTGCCGGCGGCAATACCGGTGACGTGGGAGCCGTGGTCGCCCTGCTTGTCGTTGGCGTGGGTGATATCCAGATCGTCATCCACGTAGTTGAAGCCGTAGGGGATCTTGGCGTTGACGTACAGCTGATCGGCGGTGACGCCGGGCATCTTCTTGGAGGCGTTCAGCTGCTCCAGAACGGTATCCGTCAGATCAGCAGCGGTCATCAGCGTGGCGCCGCTGTCCTTCACGGCATAGGTGAAGGCATCGGGATCCAGAGAGGGATGGTCGGTGTCAGCACCGGTATCGATGATGGCCACCTTGGAGCCGGCGCCGGTATAACCGTCCGCCCAAGCCACATGGGAGCCGATCATGCTGCCGGAGGTAGCCATGTTGGGATCGGTGGTCTCATTGTCCTTCACCACGCAGGGCTCGTAGCGGGTCTCAATGAGCACGGCCTCGACGCCGGAGATCTTTTCGATCTTTTCGATCTGACCGTATTCCACATTGGCGGAGATGATATTGGCCGCCAGAGTCAGGTTCCAGACCACGTCCAGAGCCTCACCGCCCAGAGCCTTTTTGGAGATGGTCTTAGCCATCTTCTCCTGCTTGGTCTCCAGCTTCTGGCGGTACTTCATGGCCGCAGAATTGGTAGCGATATCCTCGCTGGAGTAACCCTTCGCCAGCGTGGAGGCATCTTTCAGAACGATGGAGACACGGACTACGTCGGTGTCTGCATATTCCGGAGTGTCTTGTGCCACCTTCTCAGCGTTGTTCTTGTCCAAACGCAGATCGGTGGAACGGTTGTCGATCTTTTCCCAGGTGAGGCCGTTGCCGGTGCCGCTGGCAGGCGTCTTGGCGGCGGCCCAGGTGGGCGTGACCAGACTCAGGCTCAGAACCAGAGCCAGCAGCACGGATAATGCCCGCTTCATGGGCTTTGCGTGTTTCATAAGCTCACTCTCTCTTTCCCCGGCGTCAGCCGGTTAGAATTGACCATACGGTGTGCCGGAAGCGACTGCCCTGCTGCATACCGAGCAAGTATGGTTTTGCCAATCATAGCACGATTTGGAAGAGATTGCAATTCTTGAGAAATATATTTTGACGAAATTTTTATTGAAAATTTTCTCTTATGCAGGCGCGTTTTTGCCGAATTTAACAGTTTCTTCAAAAATGGAATACCGAATCGGTTCGCCGAATGACTTACTGCACGAAGAGGAATGTGCGTGACAGGAGGACAAAGATGAGGAATGTCCGGGAAATGGGCTATATAAAGGGTTAGTGAGGGCTAACCAAGGACGTATGGAGGCGGGGGCGTCTGCCGGAGACGGACAGGGGTAGTAAAAGCTTCAGCCGACTTGGCAGAAATACCGTTGATGGTCTTTCCGCTTGCCGGAAATTGAAGGGCTATAACTGCGATGTGTATTTTCAAAATGCTGACACATTCTTTCTGATACGCATTACTCTGCAAAACGAAATAACAGGCTAAAACATGGCAATGATGATTAGTCAAAGCCGATAGAACATTTTGATTTTTCTCATTAGGGGGTGCAAGAGCAGCTTGAGGAAAGAAGTTCTCCGAATAAAGAAAAATCCAGACCGGCCGGGCTTTTGCACCCCTTTGTCTGGATTTTTCTGTATCACGGCGTTTTTTTAATAGGAAAATAAAAAAGTACGGTAGCCCATTGTATCATGGACTACCGCACTTCGTGGCAAATGACTCTAATTTTGATAGAAACCCATTAAGGGGGTGCAATTACGGTTTGGAGGGGGGTGCAGTTCTTTGCCAAAGGAAGAGGAGCGCCTTCATGAAATAATGTGTTAAGGGAAAATAATTTTTTGTTAAAATGCGTATGTTTTTCTTTACACCCTTGCAAACCAGAAAAAATGCGGTATAATATGACCAGAAGAACCGAAATGGTCATTTGGATGGTGAACGAGCTTGGCTTTTACCGACTATGAAACAGAACAACTTCACAAGGCGCTGCTGAAGGAAACAAGACGCTGCGCCGTCACACTGGGGATGAAGAAAACCTCCGTGGATCAACTGACAAAGGCTGTCGGCATCGCAAAAGGCTCGTTTTATAAATTCTACGAATCCAAGGAGATGGCCTTCTTCGCGGTTCTGGAAAGTATCCACTCCGAGCTTTACGGAGTGGCTGACCATGCACTGAGCGAAGCAAACGGCTTGCCACCGTCGGAGCGTGCGGCAAAGGCGGTTCTGGCCGTCTGTCGGAGGCTGTCCGATACCGGCGATATGGTTTTCATTGAAAACGATGCGAAGCTGCTTTTGCAGAGACTGCCGGAGGATGTCAAAAACATCCATTACCACGATGACGAGACGCACATCCGTCAGCTTCTGGAGAAATATGACCTTGTGCCGAGTTGCGGCATCTCTTTGGCTGCCGCAACGGTGCGGGGACTGATTCTCACAGTTTCCCATAAGGAGCAGATCGGGGAGCTATACCCACAGGTGCTGGAAACGCTGGTGTACGGCGCTTGCAGGGAGTTATTTGAATAAGCCGAAAGGCCGCAGAGATGCGGCTTTTCCAAGACACAACGGTTAGCGCTATCTAACCGCACGGATGCACACGTCGGTTAGGTTAATCTAACATTGAAAGGAATGATAGCGATGCAGGAACACAAGAATTTCTGGGACAAAAATGCCGGACGTTACGACCGCTTTATGCGAAAGGATGGGGCGGCGTATGACGAGATGTATGAGCTGATCCGGCCGATTGTACGGCATAAAACTGTACTGGAGCTTGCTACCGGCACGGGATTGATTGCAAAACACATCGTGAACGCGGCGGCACACATCGAGGCGACGGACGCCTCTGCGGAGATGATCGCCGAGGCAAATCGGGATAACCGATCTGCGAAGCTGCACTTTTCCGTGCAGGATATGTTCCGCCTGCCCTATGCGGACAAGTCCTTTAATGTAGTGATCGTGTCCAACGCGCTGCATATCGTGCCGCAGCCGGAGAAAGCCCTGCAAGAAATCAAGCGGGTTCTGAAGGATGACGGCGTGTTGATTGCGCCGACCTTTACCCACGCAGAGAACTCGTTTACCGGCAAGGTCAGGGCATTTTTCATGAAGATGGCAGGCTTTCCCATCCACAGCAAGTGGACTAGCGAGGAATACCTGCGCTTCCTACGGCAAAACGGCTGGGCGGTGCGGAAAAGCGCTGTCCTGAAGGCGTCCTTCCCGTTAACTTATACCGAATGTGTGAAATCGGAGGTGTGATAAGATGTCATTTTTTGAGAACACCAGAAAGCCTGTGGGGCTTGGCGGGAAAATCATGGTCGCCATGATGAACCTGGGGCACAGTCCTGTGGCACGGTGGGGGCTTCGCTTTTTGGAGCTTACTCCGGACGCCAAGGTGCTGGACTGCGGCTGCGGCGGAGGGGCGAACATCAAGAGACTTCTGAAAAAATGCCCGGAGGGTATTGTCAAGGGCATTGACTATTCCCCCATCAGTGTGGAGAAATCCAAAAAGGTCAACGAGGCCGCCATCGCGGAGGGACGCTGCACCGTCCTGCAAGGCAGCGTGGCGGATATGATCTTTGCAGGCGACTGGTTCGATGCGGTAACGGCCTTTGAAACCGTCTATTTCTGGCCCGATCTGCCGCAGTGCTTCCGGGAGGTTTACCGGGTGCTGAAGCCCGGCGGGACATTACTCATCTGCAACGAAAGCAACGGCGATACGGACAAGGACAAGAAGTGGACGGAGATCATCGGCGGCATGACCATCTACAAGGACGCCGAGCTGAAGACGTATCTGGAGCAGGCGGGCTTTCACGATGTGCAGATACACAAAAAGAAAAGCTGGCTCTGCATTACGGCGTGGAAATGAGGGGGCTAAATCATGAGTATCTTTGCATCTATCTTACGCAGCGTATACAAGCTCTCCGGCGCGAAAAAGGCGTTCGCCTTGCCGGAGGATGCACTGCGAAAGGAAATTGAAAAGCAGAACCGGCATCGTGGCGTTTTTACGCCCACCGACCGCAAGGCATATTATGAAACGATTGCGGTAAACGGCTTTCCCTGCCTGATCGTGCGAGAGCATCCGAAGCCGTCCGAGCGCGCGATCCTCTATTTCTTCGGCGGCGGCATGGTGATCGGTCCCGATAAGGGCGATCTGCCTGTGATGCGCAAGCTGTGCCGTGAGACCGGCTGTGATGTGTGGTTTCCGTTTTACCCGCTCTGCATGGAACACTGCATTACTGAAACCTACGCAATGGTGTACGAATGTTACCGAAAAATGATTGCACTGTATGGCGGCGGAAATGTCAGTACCTGCGGCTTTTCCTCCGGCGGTGCGCTGGCGCTGGGCATTGCGGCGCACAACAACGCGCAGCCCGAACCGCTGCCGCAGCCGAGGCACATCGTCGCCGTATCCCCCGGTGAGGTGCCGTGGAACGATGCGGAAAAGGCGCGGATGCAGGCGCTCAATGAACGGGACGTCGCCATAGACTATGCCTTTATGGTGACAGTGAAAAAATTCATGCGGCACGGCTGCGAGAATGTGCCGGACTATATGCTCTCCGGCTCCCGGGGAGATTTTACCGGCGTAGGCGATATTCACTTCTTCTATTCTGCCGACGAGGTGCTCTACGGTGCTTTGCCGGACTTTGAGGAAGCCTGCAAACGGGCAAATGTCCCCTATACGGTGTCCGCCCGCCCGAAGATGGTGCATTGCTACTGTATGCTGCCGATCTTCAAGGAGGCAAAGGAGGACTTTGCGAAAATCGTGGACATTTTGAAAAAATGAGGCCGGAAACGGTCGTGTGATGATTGAAACACGGAGGGAAGGCCATGGAACGAAAAGAAGCCATTTGCGGTGCGTACCGAATGACGGGCGGAAACAGTTTTTATGACGGCATGATCACCTGCTCTACTCTGAGCGGGAAAGCGGTGTGCTGCTTGGTGTGGACAATGAACAAGGCGGAAAACGACGCCTATCTGGAAAAGGCAATGTCCGGTATTCCGGAGCATTTCTCCGGCAAGCTGCTGGAAGTGCCGGTGGGAACAGGGATTCTGACCATGCCGGTTTATCAGACTATGCCGAAGGCGGACATTACCTGTCTCGATTATTCGCCCGATATGATGAGGCAGGCACGGGAAAAGGCTGACCGCCTGCACCTGAAAAATGTAACCTTCCGACAGGGAGATGTGGGAGCACTCTCCTATGCAGACGACACCTTCGACATCGTTTTGTCGCTGAACGGCTTTCATGCTTTTCCGGACAAGGAAGCCGCTTATCGGGAGGTTTTCCGGGTCTTGAGACCCGGCGGAACATTCTGCGGATGCTTCTATGTGAAGGGCGAGCACAAGCGGACGGATTGGTTTGTCCGGCACATTTATGAAAAGGCGGGATTCTTCACGCCGCCCTATGAGACGGTTTCCAGTCTGAAAGCACGGCTGGATGGAATGTATGCGGATGTGGACATGGGAAACCTGAAAAGCATGGCATGGTTTGTCTGCCGAAAAGCGGGTTAAATCTGAGATGGTCTCATGCACGCAAGAAAGAACAAGGAGGGAGGCAATCAGATGAAGGACAACGAGCTCCTATTTGACCGCAAATGCCATGTGCTGTATTCAAAGCCTTGCAAGAAAGAAATTCGGGCGAAAATCGCCCTACACTACCCGGAAGTGGAGCGGGAGGCGATATGGGAACAGGTGCAGCGGCAGTATGTGGACTTCCTCTCCGACTGGCGCACCGATTTGGGCGGCAAAAAGAACTTCCACAACGGCGTAGGCGGCACCTACGACTGCATCG
>ERZ894186.322-NODE-322-length-22581-cov-10.802806_pt1 | contig 22581 bp, 18 predicted proteins | sample MGYA00380280_ERZ894186 | MGnify/ENA primary metagenome ERZ894186 (study PRJEB32331, sample SAMN06328449) | human gut metagenome | biome: human gut microbiome; feature: stool | host: Homo sapiens | collected 2013-02-13 ... | reverse complement strand
TCTCTGCCACTGCCTGCGCCGCCGGTTCCGCTGGTGTCTCTGCCACTGCCTGCGCCGCCGGTTCCGCTGGTGTCTCTGCCACTGCCTGCGCTACCGGTTCCGCTGGTGTTTCTGCAGCCGGTGCCGATTCCTGAACTGCCGGTGATGCAGACTCTTCAACCTGAACCTCCGGCTCCTGAGCCTGCTCTTCTGCAACCACAGCTGTATTATCAGCCACATAATTCTCAGCAGTGGTCATCACTGTATTCTGCCCGATCATTGCTACAGCCAGCAACGTTGCCATCGCTCTCCTGAACTGTAAAAACTGCTTTTTCCTCATAATGCTTCCTCCTTTTCGCAACCTTTTTTTGTTAGCAGTTGCTTAACAGTTACTGTCCACTGATAACGTTTTGTATAATCTAAAGCGAACAATAACATTAAAACATTTGAGATCCGGTGAATATTTACGGTCCTTCACCGGATGCTCCGGAGCGTGCTTGAAAAAGATTTTCTGCAAGGATTGCGGGAATGATTTTTCAAACAGGCTCCAGCCTGTATGGCACTGTGAGCCATACGGCTAAATCTCTACTATGTTCCAATTATAGCACCTCCTTTTCCACTATCCTGATTTCAGGGAATGAACTGCACGCTTAGGGAACGAAATGCACAAAAATCCACGAAAATGTGCATCCTATATTCGTAACTAAGGGCAGATATCCGCCTCCGAACTTATATATGCATATATTTTCTGAAATATTCATCGCTATCCTGGAATATATTTGAAAAGTGCTTTCTAAAAGATGTGCATCACAATTTGTGGGAGAACATCCTCCACTTTACAAGAAAAACGCTCAATGCTACAATATTCCCCAGATATTTGACAAAAAAAAGCCCCTGTGGGGGAATACATAAGGAGAACACCATGGAATTAAAGCTTGAAAACGGACGTCCCGCAGATACCACGGGCAGACTTGAAAAAGAGATACGTACTTATGATTTTCTTGATGCACTTCAGGTGCCTTATCAGAGGATTGACCATGAAACTCTGATGACCATTGAAGCTTGTAAAGATGTGGATAAAGTGCTTGATGCAGTAATCTGCAAAAACCTGTTTCTCTGCAACCGCCAGGAAACGAACTTCTATCTGCTGCTCCTGCCAGGCGACAAGAAGTTTAAGACAAAGGAAGTATCTTCCCAGCTTGGCGTTGCCAGACTTTCCTTCGGCAATGAAACTTATATGGAGAAATTCCTTGATATCACACCTGGTTCTGTCAGTATACTTGGACTTATGAACGATAAGGAAAATCATGTGCAGCTGCTTATTGATGAAGACCTCCTGAAGGAACCTTACATCGGCTGTCACCCTTGTATTAACACCTCCAGCCTGAAAATTAATATGAAAGATATGATGGAAAAAATTATTCCGGCTATGAAACATGAACCGATTTTTGTGAAATTGGGACAGGAAGAATAAAATTGCAATTAACTAATTTGTATGTTACCCTTTCTTCCATTATGCCCAAAATAAAACAGACAGATACACATTTTAATCATGTACCCGCCTGTCTCATTTCAGTCTTTATTCAATTTTTATTTGCTCTTCCGCTCCTTTACCAGTGCAAATACACTCTGAAGTACAATGAAGAAGCACAGCAGGATTGCTGTTACAATGTTGGACCAGGAGCTGATCAGTTTTCCATTGGTTTTAACCAAAGTAGAAATCGTACCATTGATCAATACACCAAATAAGGAACCAAGTACATTTCCTACACCACCGGTAAGAAGTGTACCACCGATGACTGCGGAGGAAATAGCGTCCATTTCAAGGCCGGTTGCCTGGGTGGTGGTACCTGCCATGGTATTCAGGCAGTAGCAGATTCCGCCGATGGAAGTAAGGAAACTGGAAAGAATATATGCCTTCATCTGTGTTTTCTTAACATCAAGTCCCATCAGGGTTGCAGACTGCTGATTGCCGCCTACTGCGTAAATACTGCGGCCGAAGCGTGTGTATTTCAGCATCAGATAAATAGCAAGAATTACGATCAATGCAACTACAACAGTTACACGAAGGTATGGAAACTGCATGATTCCCTTTTTGTTCAGATACCCTCCAAATGGAAGGGAAATCTTAAAGCTGGAAAGAGTGGTAAAAATCTTGTCAGAAACAATACTTACCTGCTCTTTACAGATCACGGCTGTCATACCTCTGGCAAAGAACATTCCTGCCATAGTAACGATGAAAGGCTGGATTTCCAGATAGGAAATACAGAAGCCCTGAACAATACCAAATATAATGCCAATTGCAAGAATCAGAAGCATAAGTACCGGGCTGGACCATCCCCACTGCTCGATTCCCACTGCCAGGATCATACAGTCCATAGCAACCAGGGAACCTACGGAAATATCAATACCGCCAGTAAGCATAACGCATGTCATACCAGCTGTGATGCAGATCAGACCTGCATTGTTGATCAGGATGTTCAGAAATGTCTGGAAACGGGTAAAGCCTTTGTCCGCATATACGATACATCCTGCAGCATACATTACAAAGAATAATACAATGGTGATCAGCAGCAACAGGTTATTGCTGTTTATTTTTTTCTTTTTCATGCCCGAGCTGCCTCCTTTCCGGATTTCTTTGTCAGCTTCTTAAAGAAGGCTTTGGCTGGCTCAGCCTGAATTACTACGATGATAATAACTACGATTGCCTTAAATACCGGTGCCTGTGCAGAAGAAACACCAAGTGCATACAGAGTTGTGGTAATCGCCTGAATAGTGTACGCTCCGATGATGGAACCTGCCAGGGAAAACTTACCGCCGCCAAGGCTGTTGCCGCCAAGTGCTACAGAAAGAATTGCATCCAGCTCCATGTTCAGACCGATGTTATTGGTATCTGCTGAATAGATTCTGGAGGTTGCAACCATACCTGCAAGACCTGCACAAAGACCGCAGATTGCATAGCACATAAGGATGATCTTTGCGGAATTAAAGCCTGCGATACGGGAAGCTTTTTTGTTAATACCAACACTCTGGATGTAAGTTCCAAGTGCTGTGTAGCGAAGTACAATAGAAGCAATTGCCACACACACAGCTGCCACAATGATCGGTGTTGGAATGATTCCGCAGTAAGCACCAAGCTTCTGGAAGGACGGAACACGCACATAAACGATCTGGCTGTTGCAAAGAAGAAGTCCCACTGCACGTCCTGCCGACCATAGAATCAGGGTAGCGACCATAGGCTGAATATTCATATAAGCAACCAGAAATCCGTTAAAAACACCACAAATCAAAGTGACAAGAAGTCCGGCTCCAATGCCAACCAGCAACGGATGCGCATATTCCTGTACATTTACATTTCCGTATCCTGCAAGGATCATACAGCAGACACCTGCGTAAAGACTCATTACAGAACCAACGGAAATATCAGTACCGCCGGAAGCAGATACAACAAGTGTCATACCGATTGCCAGGATGGCGATTTCACTTCCACGGTTCAGGATGTCGATCAGACGTCCGTAAAGTACACCATTCTTAATGGAAATCATAAAGAAGGAAAGCGGTGCACTTCCTGTTGCAATATCATATACTACGTTGATCAGCATGACCAGGATCATACTGAAAACCGGAAGGAACAGACGTTTCTGCGCCAGTTTTTTGAAATTACCCATTACTGCTCACCTCCTGCGATTGCTTTCATTACGTTCATCTGGTTCATATCTGCCTCATCAATCTCTCCAACCTTCTGACCGTCACGGAGAACTGCCATACGGTTGCAGGTACGGAGCATTTCCTCGATCTCAGAGGAAATGAAGATTAGACTCTTTCCTTCATCTGCAAGCTTCAGAACCAGCTTCTGGATCTCTGTCTTGGTACCGATATCGATGCCTCGGGTAGGCTCGTCCAGGATCAGGAAATCCGGGTTTGTTGCAAGCCATCTTGCAAGGATAACCTTCTGCTGGTTTCCACCGGAAAGCTGTTTGATCAGAGTCTCACGGCTTGCGCATTTGATCTGGAGAAGATCGATATACTTGTCTGCAATCTCACACTGTTTTGCCATAGGGATCTTTTTCAGAATGCCCTGTTTTGCCTGAATTGCAAGGATGATATTTTCTCTTACGGACAGATCTGCAACAATTCCCTCCGCTTTGCGGTCATCAGGAAGAAGTCCCATTCCAAGATGCATGGCATCAATAGGATTTTTCACCTTAACTTCCTTGCCTTTTACTTTCAAAGTACCAGTCTGGGCGCGGTCAGCACCGTAAATAGTACGTGCCAGTTCGCTTCGTCCGCTTCCAAGAAGTCCGGTAAGACCGATAACCTCTCCTTTGTGGATATCAAGGTCAAATGGTTTGATGGTTCCTGCGTGGCTTAAGCCACGGGCTTCGATTACCATCGGTTCTTTTCTCTTATCTCCTGTGGTCTCCGGTTTAATGGAAGCAAGATCGTCGAAATCTTTTCCCATCATAGCTGCTACCAGCTTCACTCTCGGAAGATCTGCAATCTCATACTCGCCAACCAGCTGACCATTTCGAAGAACGGTAATTCCGTCACATACTGCATAAACCTGTTCCAGGAAATGGGTAACAAATATGATTCCTACACCTTTCTCCTTCAGTCTGCGCATCATGGTAAAAAGCTTTTCTACTTCACGATCATCCAGTGAAGATGTGGGCTCATCCAGAATGAGCACCTTACAGTCCATATCTACAGCACGGGCAATTGCGATCATCTGCTGCAATGCCAGTGAATATTCTTCAAGATTACGTGTTACATCAACGTCAAGCTCCAGCTGTTTCATAAGGGCAGCTGCCTGACGGTTCATTGCCTTTCGGTTGACCGTTCCAAGCTTTGTCAGCGGCTCGCGGCCTATGTAAAGATTCTCTGCCACCGAAAGGTTTGGACAGAGGTTTACTTCCTGATATACAGTAGAAATGCCCTTCTTCTGGGCGTCCATGGTATCTTTATTTACGATGGGATGATCAAATCCTTCCAGATAAATCTCTCCAGCCTCAAATTTATTTACGCCGGTCAGGCACTTGATCAATGTGGATTTACCCGCGCCATTCTCTCCCATCAGCGCTCGGATTTCACCTTTTTTCAATGTCAGATCCACGCCTTCCAGTGCTTTTACACCTGGGAATGTCATGCAGATTCCCTGCATTTTCAATACTACTCCTGCCTCCAACGCGATTCCTCCCTTCCCGTTATCAACTTCATTTTTCATTCTCCTCGTTGCTCGCGAAAATTAAGGGGAAGAAAATCCGCCTTGGGACTTTCCTCCCCTATTTGTTCATCTTTATCGTTTTTCAGCTGCTTGCTGATAACCAATTTCGATGTTTACGGATTGTTTCACAGCTCTGCTGTTTTCACACTCTCCGATTGATTTTTCTGATTAGTAAGCACGTCCAGCCAGAACTTCATCAGTCATAGTTGTTGCATATTCGCTCTCGATTCCAGGTGCTACGAATGCCTGATCCTCAACAAGTGTTGTCTTCTCAAATTCTTCGCCTGCCTGCATTTTCTCGATTACGCCCTTAACAACTTCAGCCTGGATCGGGTTACACTCAACATCACAGTTGATCTTTCCATCTAATGTATACTGAAGTCCATCATGTGTTGCATCGAAGGAAATAAGAGTTACATCGCCATCAACACCGTAGGTGATACCTGCTGCATCCATTGCATCCATTGCGCCGTATGCTTCGTTATCGTTCTGGCAGACAACTACATTGAACTGTCCCTCGTAGGATTTGATGAAAGACTCCATAACTTCCTGGCCACCAGCCTGTGTAAAGTCACCGGACTGAGAATCAAGGATCTTCCAGTTGTCATGCTCGCCAGCTACCTGATTGAATCCTTCTGTACGTCCAAGTGCTGCGGAAGCTCCTACGGAACCTTCGATTACAAGGATGTTCGCATCTTTATCGCCAAGATACTCAGCTAACCAGTTACCAGCTGTGATACCTTCGTTTGTTGTGTTTGTTCCAACCCATGCATCATATAAGTCGTCGCTTGCTTCGATCTCACGGTCTGCGATGATTACAGGGATTCCAGCATCCTGTGCTTCCTGAAGAACGGTGTCCCAGCCAGCGGACTGGATCGGAGCGATTACGATGTAATCCATATCTTTACTAATGAATGTACGAACTGCTTCAAGCTGTGCAGCATTGTCATTGTCGCAGTCTACAAGATCAAGGCTGTATCCGTTCTCTTCTGAGAAAACGTCCTGATAGTTCTGGGTGTTTGCTGTACGCCAGTCTGATTCATGTCCAACCTGTGCGTATCCAACTGTTACCAGATCGTCAGCGTAAACCGGCATAGCCATCATGCTGAGTGTTGCTGCTGCGAGTGCCATAACTGCTAATTTCTTTTTCATAGTGATTATTCCTCTCTTTCTTTTAGAAAAAATACTTTTGCAGGTCGCGCCTGCCATTGGTTTCTCGTTCAACACTGATCCGTTTGCTGTCTCAGCTTTCCGTCCGTTCTTTGAATCCGTGTTCTTCTTGATGTCTATAATTTAGCGAAAATCAACATAAATTTCAATATTATCTTCCCGTCTTTTGGTTGTTTCGTCAGTTCAAACAATACAAATTTGTTAGTTTTCATAGTGAAATACAGACAAATTTATATTATAATGGACTTCAGGCAGGAAAAGGGGTGATATTTTATGATTTCTCATTTAGAAAGTTTGTTTTCTTATGATTTTGTGAAAAATATTACACCTTTTTCTATGTTTTTCGATTTGGCAAACTGTCTAAGCTTGGAAAAAAAGGTTTGATCATTTGAAAAAAGGTATAATATTTTGGGTTTTAAAAGTGAAAAAGCAGAAGGTTTATTGGGAAATCATAAATAATTCATGTGAAAATTTTATGAAATAACTATCCCAGCAAAATAAAAAAACCAGAGTGGCGCGACAGATTGTGGGAATACTTTTTCAGACACGCTCTAACCTAAGAAAGAGGAACTAAAATATATGGCGATCAAATATAAATGGCTGGTTGAACAGCTAAGAGAAATCATTTCAGATTCTATTCAAAATGGAATCAACAAGCTTCCCACCGAACAGGAGCTGGCTGTCAGATACCGTGTCAGCCGACAAACGGTCCGGGCTGCGCTGGCGGTTCTTGAAGATGAGCGGGAAATCCGCCGCATTAAAGGGAGCGGAGCTTACATTACCGGACTTTCCAGCCTGGAAGACCGGAATATAGTTGGAATTCTGATTCCCGATGAACAGCAATATGAATACCCGGCTCTGATAAACGATATTCGAATAGCACTGGCGGCAGATGGATTTTCCTGCAAGGTTTACCCCACTCACAATCACGTGGACCAGGAACGGCAAATCCTTCAGTTTCTTTTGAAAAGTCCGCTGCGAGCACTTATTGTGGAGCCTGTAAAAAGCGCCTTACCATCACCTAATACAGAGCTTTATCAAAGGCTGATACAAAGGGGAACTTCCATTTTGTTCCTGGGATGTGCTTATCCCCAGTTGTCTCAGATTCCAGTAATCTATGAAGATAATCTATATGGGGCTGGTCTTCTGGTGCAAAGTCTTGTGGAAAAAGGCCACTCTTCTATCGCCGGTATTTTCCAGATGGACGATCAGCGGGGACTTGAACGCTACCAGGGATTTCTGGATGCTATGCAAAATCAGGGGCTGACTGTACCAGACCGCAACATCTGCTGGTATACTACACAGGAGCTGGATGATTTCCGTCAGAGCCGGGATATCAGCTTCCTGAAAAAATTTCTGGAACGGATCACCCCCGACTGCACTGCGTTTATTTGTGAGGATGACTTTATTGCATGGCTGTTATGGGAAGAGCTGTCGCTTGGACAGGAGAAAAAGATAGCAACTCACGCTTCCCTTTCATCCTCTCTTCAAAACACTGGATTCACAGCTGCTTCCGCCGGCCATAGTTTCGAAACCACAATAGCACTAGCCGCCTTCAATACCAGCTACCTTACCACATCTGGTCTGCTCCGCGCCACAACACTGACACACCAGACACACCAGCCTGGTACTCTGGCCGCCCAAATGAGCATAAACAAATTAAAAGGACTCCCTGTCTCTTCGCAGGAAGTCCCATGGCAGTTATCACTGCCGAAATCGCATAATTAATTTTGAATATCATGCAGTCCCCTTACTCCGATATTCCCTTGGGCTGCACCCGGATTTTTTCTTAAACACATAACTGAAATAATGGGGATCCTTATATCCCACCTCCTGTGCGATCTCTCCGGACGACTTGTCCGTCTCGCGCAGGAGTTTTTTCGCTCTGTCAACACGTTTGCAGGTAATATACTCTACAAACGTCTTCTGCATATTCTGGCTGAAAATTGCGCTTAAATAGTTGGCACTCATATTTACCGCATCCGCTACTTCATTCAGGGAAATGGTCTCTTTATAGTAATTCTCATCAATATAATCCAGCACTTTCCTCATGGCGCTGTTGCCCTGAGACTCATTCTTCTCATCCCTGATATCAATGGCACTCTGAAGAATGTCCACACAATACCCTGCCACCTGTGATGCCTTGATGCTGGTATCCTGATATTTTCCCTCAATCCGTTCTGTATAACCCTCTTTTTCCACACCAATGGATTCCAGATACATAATAGTTGTAAACCGAATATGAAGCACCACATAATCCCGGAACATTCTGGACTCCAGTGCCTTACTCATTCCACCCAGATATCCCTGAACGAACTCCTGGATCTCACTGCTGCTTCCTTTTGTGAGAAAATCCTTGATGATCTCAGGATTCAGCTGTGAAGAATCCACTGCTGCCAGCCGGTTCTCCCCCTGCGAGTTTACATAACTTTCCAAAGTTTCTTCTGTAAGCACATGCAGCCCCGGCACCATAAAACGATATGCAAAATAATGATTCACGCTCTGATAACACTGGGAAAGCAGGCTCAATCTCTCCACAGGTTTTCCTACCGCCACATACCAGTCCATCTGCTCTTCCCCTTCGCAGGTCCGTTTCACATACTCCACGCAATTATCTGTCAGCTCCGGAAGCCGGGACAATTCCCCCTTTACCAGAACTCCGTAACTGTTTACATTCCAGCGGAAAAGCAGATACTGGGGATAGCGGAGAAAATAATGAAGCACTTCATCCTGTTTCCGAAGAAAACCTGCCATCTTGTCCTTATTTTTCTCCTGTAAATACAGGAAAAGCAGATTATATCCTGCTGCCGTAATTTCTATGGACTGACGCTCTGCCTCATCATAAATCTCCTTAACCGACAGCTCGCCCTCCAGAATTTTTTCCATAAAACGCCGTCTGGAAAACTGCTCATACTCCTGGATCTCATTCTGGAACTGGGTACGGTAGTCCTCCTGCTCCTGATCCTGCTCGATCTTATCTTTCAGTTCAAGAAGTACATTTTTCAGCTTCATTCTGGTAACCGGCTTCAGAAGATACTGGTCAACGCCAACTTCAATTGCCTGTCTTGCATATTCAAAATCATCATAACCACTGATAATAATAATCTTCATCCGCGGAAATTCTTTGCTCACAATTTTACTTAAGGAAAGCCCATCCATAAAAGGCATTTTAATATCCGTGATCAATACATCCGGCTTCGTCTTACGGATCAGGGGCAAAGCCATTTCCCCGTCTGCTGCTTCTCCTACAAAACGGTATCCGAACTGATCCCAGGGAATCCTGTCCCTGAGCCCTTCGCGGATCACCGTTTCATCTTCAACCAGAAATACCTTCCGTAACATTTTCTTCCTCCCCAACATTCTCCTGGGTATACACCCGCTCCGGAACATAATATGCTTTCTCTATTTCTTTGCCAGCTTCCATATCCTGAATGATCTGCTCCACGTATTTTCCCTGGTCAGGATTACACTGGACATCAATGTTGATCTCCCCATTTCTCACCAGCTCCACGCCCGCATCCACCGCATCAAAGGAAATTACCGTAATATCGCCGTTCACTCCTGCAGTTTTTCCTGCTTCTCTGATGGCTTCAAGAGCACCAAAAGTCATGTCATCGTTCTGTGAAACCACCACATCTATGTCCTCATACTGATCCAGAAGCCTTGCCATCTCTTCTTTTCCTTTTGCTGTGGTAAATTCTCCGTCTACCTGCTGCAAAATGTTCCAATTGCGCTGCACCTTTGCCACTTCATTGAACCCACGGGTTCTGCCGATGGTGGCGGAGGCGCCTTTGGTTCCTTTCAGCACTACAATGTTAACTTCGTCATCTTCCCTGCCCTGCTTTTTCATGTAATCCTCAAGCCAGTAACCGGCATCCTGTCCTTCGCGGACAAAATCGGAACCAACCCAGGAAGCATAGAGGGAGTCATCATCCACAGAAACCTTACGATCTATGAGAATTACCGGAATCCCGGCATCCTTCGCCTCCTGAAGCACAGTGTCCCAGCCAGATTCCTCAATAGGAGAAAGTACGATATAATCCACCTGCTGGGAAATAAAGCTTCGGATGGCCTTGATCTGATTGGCCTGTTTCTGTCTGGCATTGTCAAAAATCAGCATGTAGCCGTTTGCCCTGGTGAAAGCGTCCTGAATGGACTGAGTGTGGGCACTTCGCCATACAGATTCGCTTCCCACCTGGGAAACACCTACTACGATCAGATTGTCGTCCTCCGCAGGAGTTTCCTGCACTTTACTGCTGCTCAAAGGACTTCCCAGAAGAACCAGTGCCACAAGCACAAACACAACCGGTGCTACAGCCCAGATGTTTTTTCTTATAAACTGTCTCATACGCCTGTCTCCTCCTGCTGTGGCTGTCCACCCTCAATTATCTTATTGTCATTCTGCTGTTTCGGATTATTTTCTATTTTTTTATTTGCGTCAGAATTCACGCTGTTGCCGACTTCAACTACTTTTGCTGTATCATTCCCTGTTTTCTCAACCGGAGCTTCCAGAATAGCCGGAATTACAATCTCCACTGTAGTTCCCTTCCCCTTCTGTGACTGGATCTTCATTCCATACTCCGGTCCGAAATACATGTGGATACGCTCATTTACATTTGCCAGACCAAAGCCCTTCTCCGTCTCCTGGCAGGGCTTCTCGATCTGCTGGCGAAGCTGTTCAAGCTCTTCCTCATCCATGCCCACACCATCATCCCGGACAGTCAGACGGATAATATCGCCCTCTTTTTCCCCGTGAATGTGAATACAGCCTTTGGCACGTTTATATTTGATTCCATGGTAAAGTGCATTCTCCACCACTGGCTGAAGGGTCAGTTTCAGAATCTGATATTTATAAATCACCTGATCCAGCTGAATGTCATATTCCAGAATATCCCGGTAACGCATTTCCTGGATCTGGAGATAACTGCTGATATGCTTCTCTTCTTCCTTAATGGAAATAAATTCCTTCCCTTTGCTGAGGATTTCACGGAAAAAGTCCGACAGTGTAACAACCATGGTCACCGCTTCGTCCGGCTCATTGGACTCGATCAGCCACACAATGGTGTCCAGCGTATTATAAAGAAAATGAGGCTGAATCTGCTCCTGAAGAAGGCGCAGATCTGCTTTTCGCATTTTCCGCTCGTCTTCCTTCACCTTATCGATCAGAGACTGCATGCTTCCTGCCATTTTGTTAAAGCTCACTGCAAGCTCAGCCACCTCATCATCGGAATCCGCCTGGGCTCTGGCATTGAAATCACCCTGGGCAATCTTCTCCGTAGCCTGGTTCAGCTGACTGATGGGCTGTATAATACCGGAAACGATCATCACCGCACTGACTGCAACCACAATGATCAGCACGCCGATCAGCACACTGCACACCACCATAAACCGCCCGATCTGATCCTGCAGGGTATCTGTGACCTTGTCCATATAACGTGTCTGATAATAGATATAATACTGGATATCATCCTGGATCAGTTCCGTCAGAATGTAAATATTATTGTCCAGCTTCTCAATATTCTCATTGTATCTGCCCCCGGCAGAAATACTGTCCACAATATCGTCCACCCTTTTTTCCAGGGTATCAATATTGCGAAGAAGACTCTCCAGCCACAGCTTGCTCTCAGATTCTGTGGTAATGGCTGTCAGTCTGGTAAATTCGCTGCGTAATTCATCTATTAAAGTATATGGATTTTTAAGACTTTTGTCTGTTTCGATGGTATCCAGAGTGACGTAGCCAACAACCAGCTTATACAGGCTCTCGTCCATCTCTTCCTTGAAATTCAGATTGTAATTATTCGCTACAGTCATGTTGCTTACGATCTCATCATAAGTATTGCTGTAACTTGCCATCGAGGCAAGAAGATACATCACAAGAAGAATAAACGGCAGTGTTACCACTGCCGCCAGTGTAAGAATTTTCTTTTTCATAAAGTAAAACTTACCCCCACTCCCGCAGGTCCCCCGACCTGCAAATGCTGCTGTTCGCGATTTTTACCCAAAATAATTCGTCGAACAATACCTCAATATATTACATTATAATAAGCCTTGCCTACTGCACCGTCTCGATCATCTTCCCCACATAAGAATTCTGTACAAGCATAGGCTGCTCTTCTGCCCGCTTCATTTCCTCCTGGATACGGCCCTGAATATCCTGCAAGCACTCCAGCAGCAGCGGATTGAAGGTTCCGCACTCACCAGCCAGGATCATCTCCATAGCCTTCTCATGGGAAAATGCTTTCTTATAAACACGCTCGCTTGTCAGTGCATCATATACATCTGCAACAGAAACCACCTGAGCTGCAATCGGAATTTCTTCCCCCTTCAGACCATCTGGATAACCCTTGCCATCGTAGCGCTCATGGTGCCATCTGCAGATCTGGTAAGCCACCTTCACAAGCTCTTCATTCTGATAAACACCCAGGCTCTTCAGCATGGAAGCACCGATCAGGGTATGCTTCTTCATTTCCTCAAACTCTTCATTTGTCAGTCTGCCTGGTTTATTCAAAATCTTCTCGTCGATTCCCACTTTACCAATATCGTGAAGGGCAGATGCAATTGTGATCATGTACTGGTCAGACCATTTTAGATCATATTTGTCTGTTTTCTGCATCAGTCTGTCCAGCAGAAATCCGGTCAACATCTTTATGTGCTGAACGTGCTGACCACTCTCTCCATTACGAAATTCTACGATATGGCTGAGAATATCTATCAAAATTTGACTATTTTTTTCTTTTTCTCGAATTTGATCCGTTACAAGTGTGATTAGGCGCCTCTGTTTTGCGTATAATTTAATAGTATTATATACACGCCGGTAAACAACCCTGGCATCAAACGGGCGGCTGATATAGTCTGAAACTCCCATTTCATACGCCCGGCGTATATATGATTCTGTCTCCTCACTGGAGATCATGATGACCGGAATATCCTCGATCCAATGGTTCCGGTTCATCTCCTCAAGAACTGCAAAGCCGTCCATGCCAGGCATTACAATATCAAGCAACACCAGTGAGATTCCTGCACCATACTCCCGAAGCACGGAGAGACATTCCTCCCCACTGCTTACTTCCATAGTCTTAAAATCATGGTGCAGAATCTCCGCAAGAATATCACGGTTCAGCTCAGCATCATCCACGATCAGAATCTGCTGTTTCAGCTCATCACGATTAACCTCTGCGCCATCTGCATTTCCATCTTTTATCTCATTAGACTCGGTTACCACCAGATTCTTACGGGTTTTCGCCTGGTACATAAAACGGTCAGCTCTTCCTACCACACTTCCGATTGTTTCATCTGCCCCGGCAATTGTACCTCCAATGCTCACAGAAAGCTGAATCCCTGCATATCCCGGCACAGCAGCCAGATGGATCTTATCATGGATTTCCTGCAGTCTTCCGGCAAATTTCACTTCTGTTACTCCGGGAAGCACCAGAAGAAACTCATCCCCGCCATAGCGGATCAGAATATCATCCTTACGGATATGCTTGCATATGGTTTCTGCAACAACAGTCAGTGCCATATCCCCGACATTATGTCCATATGTGTCGTTATAAAGCTTAAAATCATCCAGATCGATCATGGCAATTCCAGCCGGTCCCATCTGGGACTTCAATTCTTCTTCATAATAACGTCTGTTGTATGCCTTCGTAAGAACATCCTGATACAGTCTCTCGTTATATCCGGTAAGGCTGCTGATCAGGCGCTCATGATCTTTCCGGTCGATCAGGCTGCTTTTGTCCATTTTCTTCAAAAGCTCCATTACATAAGGATTACCGTCAATTTCCAGATATTTAGCCATGATCTGATAAATGTCATCTCCAATAAATTCCAGCTTGCACAGCTCTGCCTTCCGTAAAAAGGCTTCCATTGCCACACAGCCCTGGCAAAAATGTCCTATGCACAAATCTGCTTTTTTTGTCTGTCCGCCCTCTGCTGCCAACAGACCTTCTGCATTCAATTTCTCCAGTTTTTCCTGGTCAAGAAGCCTTACAAAGTTAAAAACCCTACGGTAACAGACCATCTCGTATTCTGCCTGCTCCATGGTGATTTTGTAATCTGATACCATACTTTATCCATCCTTCTTCGTTGTAAAGCATATTTGGACAATAAGCTTTCTCAACTCTTCCTCTGTATATGCAATATAATCTGGTTTTTCCATACCTTCCGGAACCGTATAACGGTGATGGTTCATCCAGATGGTCTTCCATCCGGCATTTTTTGCACCTGCAATGTCATTCTCCAGAGAATCCCCGATCATAAAAGTATTCTCCGGCTTCATTCCCCATTTTTCTTCTGCCATGCGGAAAATCTGCACATCCGGCTTGGCCACGCCCACGCCTGCAGACACGATCAGCTGATCCTCTGTAAACCATTTATCAAGTCCCAATGTGTGAAACTTCTGAACCTGATGGGAAAAAGGTCCGTTGGTGATCACGCCCATTTTCACTCCGGCAGCTTCGCATTCGTCCAGCAGTTGTGTCATTACCCCTGAAACATGAAGATGGGACTGATTCTCTTTATATCTCTTCTGGAAGAGCTCTGCCTGCTCTCTGGTAAAGGGAATTCCCAGGTCTTTCATAGTATTTTCAATTCTGTAAATCCGGGATTCATGAATGGAAACCTGTCCACTCTCGCTGAACAGAAACATTTCAGCGCTTCTTTTCCCGAAAATCCGGTAAAACAGCTCCGGATCCGGAAGCTTCCTGCCCAGACTGAACTCACAGGCTGTAAGCAACGGCTCCATCTGGCTGTATAAGGTATCATCTATATCGAAAACCAGAAATCTTTCGTTGTTCATTTTGCTGACTCTTTTCCTTTTTCGTATAACTCTAAAAAATATTATGCCGCAGTCTGCAGACAATAAAATAATTATACCTTTTTAAAGTAGGTTACGCAATCTATTATTCAGTTTTCTATGTGTTTTCTAACTATTTCAAAGCAGAGTATATTTGAAAAATCTGTTTCGCAACCGGCATGCCTCGCTTTGTGGGAAATTTTGCCCGAAAAAAGAGGTTCACCTTTTTTACAGATGAACCTCTCTCATTCTATTATTTGCATTTCCGTGGCTGAATCAATCCCGGTTCTCCTGCCTTAGAGCGTGTCTAAAAAGCATTCCGGCAATCTGTATGCCTTACTAGAGCGTATTCGCCCAAGTGTTTAATTCCAGCCCTCGCCGTACTGGAGACCTGAGCCGCCTTCGTTATTCTCCCAGTCTTCCAGAAGATTATCATCCTGGCTGCTTCCCTGACCGTCACCGTTGTCCTCGGAACCTGTACTCTGTGTATTTGTATTCTCGCCAAGAGTTACAGTTACTGTCTCTTCTTTGTAACCTTTTCCATCTGGAACTTCAATGGTAAGCTCTACATCTTCACCAGGCTCGTAGTAGGAAAGGAAATCAACCAGCTGTTCCTTGGTCGTAACAACCTTGCCTGCAAATTTTGTAATGATGGATTTTGCTTCAATACCAGCCTCATCAGCTGCACCGCCTTCTGTTACGTCTCTTACAAGAACGCCTTCCGGAACACCGTATGCTTCACTTACTTCACTGTCAACACTCTGAGCTGTGATTCCCAGAACACCGTGGTTATCAACTTTATCTCTGGTCTCCTCATTCATCAGGCTCTCCAGCGTATCTGTTACATCAGAAATTGCAATTGCATAACCGATACCCTCAACCGCTGTGGAAGCAAGCTTTGCAGAGTTGATACCAACAACCTCACCGTTCATGTTCAGAAGAGCACCACCACTGTTGCCTGGGTTGATTGCTGCATCTGTCTGGATCAGGTTTGTAGCGGAATTGCTGTCGCTGTCATAATCACCAACTGTATCATCAGAATTCAGCTGACGGTTCTTGGCACTTACAATACCGGTTGTTACGGACTGACCATAACCAAGTGCGTTACCAATTGCAACAACCTGTGCACCAACCTTCAGGTCATCGGAATTACCGATAGTTGCAATCGTAATGGCATCCATTGTATCGCTGTCAATATCATCCAGGGAAACTGCTACAACTGCAAGATCCCTCTCGCTGTCATAACCTTTTACCTTAGCCTCACATGCTGTGCTGTCACAGAAGCCAACAGATAAGGTCTCCGCACCTTCTACTACATGATAGTTGGTTGCGATCAGAAGCTCGGAATCGTTCTTACCAATGATAATACCGGAACCGCTTCCCTGTACTTCTCTCTGCTCAGGAGAGTAAGCACCGTACTGACCAAACATTCCGTAGTAGTTCTGAACCTCTTCTACAGATTTGGTTGTAATGGAAACGATACTTGGCATTGCCTCTTCTACAATATCAGATACATCAAGGCTACCCTTTGCTGTACTCTCATCTTTGCTGTCATCCTTGGAATCATCTGATTTCTTCTCGGATTTCAGCAGCTCAACCTTATCTTCGCTTGCTGCCTGTACGCTCTGCTCATAGCCTGTCAGATAGTTAACTCCTGTATATGTTCCTGCTGCAAGACCACCTGCCAGTACCGCACAAAGACTAATGCTTGCTGCCTTTTTAAGTTTTCTCTTTAATTCTTCATTTCTATTCTTCATGATAAAAGCCTCCTTTAGAAACTCCTTTATGTTCTTTTCATTTGATAGTTCACAGTATAGAGACAATTTGTGTTCTCTTTGTGGGAAAAATGTGTTTAAATTGTTAAATTCCGCCTTTTAATATTAGAGCGTGTTTGAAAAATCATTCCCGCAATCTGCACGCCCCACTTTGCGGGAGATTTCACCCGAATTCGGTTGCCGTAGCCCGCTATGGCGCCCTCATCCGGGCGAAATCTCCCACAAAGTGTGACGCACATCTTGCAGAAAGCCTTTTTCAAACACGCTCTAGAGAACCTGCTGGATTGCAGATGGATTCTGAAATTAACAGTTGCGCACAGATAGCTGAGGTATTAAAATATATGAAAATAACACAGCTGAAGCTGGAACAGGAATGCCAGCATGTCTGATAAGAATGCTTTTGAGTGGTGAGTAGAGTTCACAACAGCCTTCTGTGAGCACAGCTGCAAAAAAAGGAGGTACCGCATATGACAACATTGGAAATTCTGGACCGTCTGCAAGGGGATGCACTGAAAGATGGTGAACTTCGAAAAAAGCTTTTGGCAACCCGTTTGGAAAAGGATCCTCTCACTGTTTTTTGCAGATTATGCAGGGAACTTGGCTATGAATTGTATGAAATGGACCTGGTATCTGCCGGAGAAGACTTCTATGCTACCATGCGCCGCAGTACCAATGGCGGCGGAGAAAACTTCCCGAAGCTGGAGGGGGAAGATGACTTCTATGAGCTTTTGATGGCAAGCCTGGAGGCAGCAGAGAAAGCAGAATAGAATTGGCTCAAATAGACATCAACTATGAGTGTTTTTGGTAAGCCAAAAGCATTATGCAAAACATTATGTAAACTAAAAAGACGACAGTTGAAAACCCAAATTTCGTTGAAAATTAGAGTGAAATGTCTGTTATAGATTGAAAAACAGGGAGTGTGTATGGCAGAATTAACGGAATTGCAGAAGCAGTTATTCGAATTACAGGATATAAAATATCGGGATTTCCACAGCAAATTAATGCCCGAAACAGCCAAGGAAAAGATTATTGGAATCCGTACTCCTGTGCTTCGGAATTTTGCAAAAGTATTCGCCGGTACTCCGGAATTAGAGGACTTTTTGCAGCAGCTTCCTCACCAGTTTTATGAGGAAAATAACCTTCATATGATGCTGATCACTGGGATAAAGGACTATCCGAAATGTATGGAAGAAGTACAGCGATTCCTGCCCTATATCGACAACTGGGCCACCTGTGATTTTCCAGAGCCAAAGTGTTTCCGCAAGAACAAAAAAGCAGTATTAGAAGAGGTCCGGAAGTGGATCGCCTCCACTGAAACCTACACTATTCGCTACGGGATCGGCATGCTTATGCGCCTTTTTCTGGACGAGGATTTTTCCCCGGAGTATCTTGAAATGGCAGCTGGCGTACAATCACAGGAATATTATGTAAACATGATGATTGCCTGGTATTTTGCCACCGCTCTGGCCAAGCAATGGGATGCTGCAGTACCTTATATTGAGCAGCACAGACTGTCGGACTGGGTACATAAAAAGACTATCCAGAAGGCAGTGAAAAGCTATCGGATTACGTCTGAACAGAAGGAATATTTGAAAGGCTACCGTTAAAAATAGGATTTTATGGTTTAGAGCCTGAGAAATGAAAAACGCCAGAATGAAAAGCTTTATCAAGCGGTAAAGCGAATTTCATTCTGGCGTTTTGTATTTATGCAGGCATAAGATCCTGGTGGCTGCCGCAAATCAGCGGAAGCTCTTCAGCCAGTTCACCAGGGAATCATGCCAGATATTGTCATAAACGGTTTTCTTCATCTGGTCGGTTACCGGACCATTGTTTGCCATTTTCGCAAGGATTCCGGCTTGAAGCTCTTCTACGGTCATGTCCTCTGGGGACTTGGACCAGTCTACGGTTATCTGAGATTTTTCGGAGGCTGGTTCGGATGCGGTAGTAGTATTAGATGTTGTACCATCAGCTGCTTTTTCAGAAGCATTTGCGGTGCAATCAGAGTTACCTACAGTAGTCGCAACCGTTTCCTTTATGCTGTCCGTATTCGCAGCATTTTTCAGTGCCTGAGAGATCGGAGTTGTATTTTGCTCTGCGACAGTGGCAGCAGCTTCCTCTTTTGTCTGGTCTGCGTTGTCAGCCTTAACTGTTGTATTAGTAGTTTCCGGTGTCTTTGCATTCATCTCTACCGGCTTATACTCTGGCATATCCCCAGCCGGAACCCAGATATTGCCGCTGTTTCCGGCAACGGTTACATGAATGCGTCCATTTTCTACAGAAACTTTTTCACCGGTCAGAGTACCTACATACTCAGCTGCATTTCCAGCAGCCAGATCCATAGAAGCGGCATTGTCATCATTATTTACAGTGACGATCACACGCACCCCATCCAGGTCACGGGCAAAAGCATACTGGCGGTTGGTGAGCATAAGCTCTGCATAGCTTCCATAATTAAGAGCCGGTGTATTCTGGCGGACTTTTCCAAGGGCAGCAATAAGAGCTGTGCAAGGATTTTTCTCCACTGCGTCAGCATAATCAGCAAGATTTAAGGCTGGTCTTAAGCTGTCATCTGAGGTTCTTTCCTTACGTCCCTCAATTCCAAATTCAGAACCATAATAAATACTTGGAACTCCCGGAAGGGTGTAGAGAAGCACATGAACTGGAGCAAAATGCGCCTTATTGGAAAGTTTGGTGTAAATTCGTTCTACATCATGGTTGTCCACGAAATTATAAAGATCAAGGTCGCCCATGTTCTGCAGATATTTTACAGTATGCGCGATCTCAAAATAGTTATGGTCATTGTGTCCGCTGTAAAGAGCCTTGTGAAGTGCATAATTTGTAACACTGTGAAGGGTGCTGCCATTTACCCAGCGGCTGTAATCGCCGTGGATAACTTCGCCCATCAGCCAAAAATCCGGTTTCACTTCCTCAGCGGTGCGGCGCAACTGTTTCATAAAATCAAAGTCCAGAACGTCCGCAGCGTCAAGACGGATACCATCCACATCAAATTCAGAAACCCAGAAACGGATCACATCGCAGATGTAGTTCTGCACATCAGGATTGCGCTGGTTTAATTTTACCAGAAGATTATATCCGCCCCAGTTTTCATAGGAAAAACCATCGTTGTATTCGGTATTTCCAGAGAAGTTCACATTACAGTACCAGTTTACATAAGGTGAATTCTGTCGCTTCTCCTGAATATCTTTAAATGCGAAAAAGTCACGTCCGGTGTGGTTGAATACGCCATCGAAGATAACTTTGATACCTTTTTCGTGGCAGGCTGCAACGAAATTCTTCAGATCCTTGTTGTCCCCCAGACGGGAGTCAAGCTTCCTGTAATCAGTAGTCTCATAACCATGTCCCACACTTTCAAATAAAGGACCTATATATAAAGCGGTGCACCCGATTTCTTTAATATGATCGATCCACGGAAGAAGCGTATTCAGCCTATGCACAGGCTCCCCATACTCATTCTGCTTCGGCGCCCCAGTCAAACCCAGTGGATAAATGTGATAAAAAACTGCCTCGTTATACCAACTCATGTCTAACACCTCTGTCGTTTAAAATAAATTTGTACATTCAACGTTTTCTATAATAGCAGATTTTAGGAGCTTATTCCATATAAAAATATGATGATTCATGGTACTCTGTAAGGATTGTTAAGAATTTTTTGAAAACGGAAAATATATTGAAAATTTTACTTAAGGGCGAAGGGGTAAAAATAGTGATTCGATATATAAAATGACGGAAGAACAGAAGAAAGCCTTTGTTGAGGCCTGATGGTAAACTATATTGACAAAATCTATTGACATACTATGAAAACAAGGGCATATTTTACAACAACATTAACGAAAGGAAAAACCACTTTCAAAAGCGGAAAAATGGCAGTGAAGAGCTGAAAGTTTTATGCTAAAGTGCAGAAGTGGCGGGCCATCAGATGAATAAAAGGATAGGTCCAAGAATTTTTCATAAGAATACTGCAGAAGATTATCTTCGAGCAGCGATAGAGACAGCGAGTTGGATCGACACGCTGGCGGTGAAGACACAGAGTATGGAAGGAGCTGGAAAGCGCTTCCGGAGGGACAGGAAGGATATCGTGAAGATGTTCCTATGTTTACGTCAAAAAGTATGTATGACGGTTCAGCTGGAATCGGAATTTTCCTGATCCGTCTTTATGAAGCCACTAGTGATGAGAGATGGCTGAAAGAAGCAGAAGAAGCGGCTGCGCATATTATTGCTACGCAGGTTGGTCCTGAATGGTATCAGCATACCTTACTTACATTCGGAGGTGAAAGGAATCATTCCTGTGCCGGGATGGGCGGCAGGAGCTTATAACGGACCGGTAGGAGAAGCCTATTTCCTGGAGGATCTTTATCAGGTGACAAGGAAGCAGGAATATCGCGATTTCGTACTGCGCACAGCGGATATTCTTATGGAGGCAGCTTCTTGAGATGAACGCGGGTTGTTTTGGAGCGAGCAGGAGGATATTACTGCAGATGGCGGATTTATTGTTTTTCTGGATATTGTATATCGTCGCACTGGAATCCGGAAATATCTGGATTTTGCCAGTGAGGCAGCCGAACCTGGTACGACAGTTGGTGGAGAACCATCCCCACCAGAGTAGTAAGCTACCCGGGACTTTATGTAGGCGCAGCAGGATGCGGCTCTTCTTTACTGAGGGCTTACGCAGCGCTTACAGGAAAGAAGCTGACTAATTTGTATGAGTATCATTTTTTTGAGAAAATGTAATGTACTTTATAATATGTACGAAGAATATGGTAATTATTTAACTGGAAAATATTAAGGAACGTTTTCTTACATATAAATATAGCGCCTCTGCATACACTGTAAAAACAGCGTCGGCGGAGGCGTTTTTTTTGAAAGAGTATATTGAAGAGCGGGCAGTAGAGATTGGAAATTATATTATCGAAACTAGGGCAACTGTAAGGCAGACTGCAAAAAGGTTTGGGATATCAAAGTCCACAGTACATAAGGACGTGACGACCAGACTTGCAAGCTTAAATCCAGCACTTGCAAGGCAGGCCAGGGCTGTGTTGGAGGTGAATAAATCAGAGAGACATATCAGAGGTGGTTTAGCTACCAGGGAAAAGTATTTGCATCAACATATGCTGGAAAACAATCTGCACAAAAAAATATAAACTTTTTTGTAAAAAGTGCTTGACGATTCCTTGCGGCAGTGGTATAGTAAACAAGCTGTCGCAAGGAATTGCTTCTGAAATACTGAAAAATAAAATAGTTTTCAGAAAATTCAAATTAACTGTTGACAATCGACTGAACTTATGATAAAGTAATCAAGTCGCTTGAACAGAACGACAGAAACAAACGACTTTATACAGCTTCTTGAAGGTCTGAAAAACTTTTGAAAAAAGTGCTTGACAAGATCTGAAAGATATGATAAAGTAAACAGGCTGTCGCAAAGAGATGACAGACAAACAACCTTGATAACTAAACAGTGAAACACATACGATTCTCGAAAATTCTTAACGAATCATCATTCAAATGAATGAACTTTTTATAACAGTAATGACGAGAGATAACTAAGCTAGTTGGTTGTCTTGAGTACATCAAACACTTTATCAGAGAGTTTGATCCTGGCTCAGGATGAACGCTGGCGGCGT
>ERZ894186.317-NODE-317-length-22888-cov-12.933473_pt1 | contig 22888 bp, 18 predicted proteins | sample MGYA00380280_ERZ894186 | MGnify/ENA primary metagenome ERZ894186 (study PRJEB32331, sample SAMN06328449) | human gut metagenome | biome: human gut microbiome; feature: stool | host: Homo sapiens | collected 2013-02-13 ... | reverse complement strand
GTCTGTAAGAATAGGCTTGTCCCAGTTCATGAACTTGTGAAGTCCGCCCATTTTGTATATAATGTCATCGCCCGGTCTGACGTGCAAATGATAGGTATTGCAAAGCTCCACCTGAGTTTTAAGCTCATTTTTTAAATCAATGGAAGAAACTCCGCCCTTTATCGCCGCCGAAGTTCCCACGTTCATAAATACAGGCGTCTGTATCGTTCCATGAACAGTTTCAAACTGCCCCCTGCGTGCAGCACCCTCTTGTTTAAGTAATGTAAACATAAATTCTCCTTATAAATTATTTTTTCAGCCTATTCCATATCATACAGCTTTATAGTTTCAATATTTCTGTACTCATGCTTTTCATAATATCCAATAAGCTCTCCCTCATCATTTCTGAGAGCTATCATGTAAACGTCCTTATTTTCCTTTTCGTTGCGGAAAGTATACACCTTGTTGTTGCCCTTATCCTTTTTGAACCATGCAATGACCTGCTCAATCTTGTCATTAGAATCCCCGTTGTGACAGCCCTTTATGGATCTGCCCACAAGAGCCGCTCCTCCACGCTTTTCATATCTTTTGACCGCTGTCGGATTCATATATATTATCGTATGCTCAAGGTCGCAAATAACCACAGGCGCATCGTCTGCGTCAATAACGCTCTTAAAAAAGTTATTTTCCATTCCCGTTCTCCTTTATGATATCATTCCTGCCCCTTATTCCTTTAAGCACCATATCCAGAGGCACACCAAATATTTTTAAGCAAAGCACCAATACAATAGGTATCGCTGTAAGTGCCAGATAAAGCTCCCAACGTTCAGGAAAAGCCTTTGCAAGATATGCCTGATAACCATAGTATGTGAGCATATAAACAATAGTCCTGTGCCAGAAGTACACCTGCAAAGTCCTGGAGCCGCACTTTGTTATCAGTGGAATCTTCACATCAAGCCCAATACCAAGCACTGCCAAACAGAGCAGTGCCGAGATACCCATAACAAGAAGCCTGCTCAAAAAAGTGAAATCCATGTCCGTTGCTTCAGATATGGCAAAATAAGAGTTTCTTCCCGTAAGAAGCATTCTCAGCGGATAAACAAGCTTTGTTTTTCCAAAGCAGAAATAAGCCCAAATGCCTATCACCCCCAAGGACAGCACCCTTACATACCACTTCTTCACAAAATCAGCCACCTTTTCAGGGTCAAGCACATATCCGCAGTAGTAAAACGGGAAAAACACCACTATCCTGGATAGCTCATATTCATCGCCCACGCAAGGGTCATACCCTGCCGAAAGTGCCGTCACCATAGCCGCCGTAAGCACCGCCCAAGGTCTGCTGTTTCTTAACAGATAGCAAAGCCCCGTAAACGCCGCCATTGCGAACATATACCAGTATACACCGTCGCCGCCTAAAAGGTCAAAGAATATCTCGCCATCACTGTTTTCCTTGTCAAAATCCGTCTGAAATCTCACCTGCGACCAATAATTCAGGCATTTCATTAACATTCCGATAACAACAAATCCAAGCGTCTTTCCAAACACTTTCCTGCCGTCATCATGCCCCCTGTTGAACAGTCCTGATATGAATAAAAACAACGGCATATGAAAAGCATACAGAAACACAAATGCGCCGCTGAAAACCTTTGCCTGCGGTACACCTGTTTCACCGCCGCCGTCACCAAAAAGCTTGACAGTGCTGTCGTCTATCAAATGCCCCAAGACCACAAGCACTATAAGCAGAAATTTCAGATTGTCATATAAATAAAGCCGCTTTTTCTCCCCTGACTTAACGTCATTCATATAGAAAAAACCTCCGTAAAACAAAGTTTGAAATGAGATATCATAGCCGCAGGCGATACCTTAATTCCTCACTCAGATATTATGAGCATACAATCACCAAAGCTGAAAAATCTGTATTTCTCTTCAACCGCTATCTTATAAGCGTTCATAGTGTTCTCGTATCCCATAAATGCAGAAACAAGCATTATAAGCGTGCTTTCAGGCAGGTGAAAATTAGTAACAAGTCCGTCAAGCACCTTGAACTCAAAGCCAGGATAAATAAATATCTCCGTGTAACCGTCACATGGAACTATCTTTCCTTCATTGAATGCCGCAACGCTCTCCAGCGTCCTGCATGAAGTAGTACCCACCGCAATAACACGTCCACCATTTTTCTTCGTTTCGTTTATCATGTCTGCAGTTTCACGGCTAAGCTCATAATGTTCCCTGTGCATCTTATGGTCAAGGACCTTGTCCTCCTTAACAGGTCTGAACGTGCCAAGACCAACGTGCAGAGTAACATACGCAATGTTCACACCCATTGCCTTTAAGTCCTCAAGCTGCTGCTCAGTAAAATGCAGACCGGCAGTCGGCGCAGCAGACGAGCCAAGCTCATGAGCATAAACCGTCTGGTATCTGTCCTTGTCCTTCAGCTTTTCAGTAATATAAGGCGGCAAAGGCATCTGACCTATCTCGTCAAGTGTGGCAAAGAAATTCTCCTCGCACTCAAATCGTGCGATACGGTTTCCGTCCTCCAACACATCAATTATCTCCGCCTTCAGCTTACCACCGCCGAAAACAAATCTTGTGCCGATCTTGGCTTTTTTGCCAGGTCTGCAAAGAATCTCCCAGACCATGTTCTCTTTCTGCTCCACAAGCAAAAACTCAATGAACGAGCCTGTGTCCTCACGCTCGCCGTATATCCTCGCAGGAAGCACCTTTGAGTCGTTAAGCACAAGCAAGTCACCTTTTTTGAGATAATTGCATAGATTATAGAAATGGTCGTGTACCACCTCTCCCGTCTGCCTATTTATCTTCATCATTCTCGAAGCATTTCTAGGCTCGACAGGGGTCTGTGCAATAAGCTCCTGCGGCAGGTCATAATAAAAATCCGATCTTTTCATATTGTTGATATCAAGCATTTTAAATATCTCCTATTTACTTAAAATATAATAATTATAATAATGTAGGCAACGGCGTCCTCTACGTCCCACTCTCACCATTCTCAAAGTCCTTATTCCAACAACTGTCATCATTTTTTAAAGCAATTTAATTTCATATAAACTTATTAATTTACAGAAAATTAAAATATTTTTATCTATATGTATTGACAGAACGCTAAATATTTGTTATCATTAAACAGAACAGATAGAGGTGCAGTTGAAATGAGTATCATTTTTCGTGTGACCCCACACAACAGCGTCCCAACGCCTATGGTAAATGAGAAAGGTAAAACTGCCGAAGCGGAGTATCGGGAACACTCTTGCTGACTGTTAGTTTAATAGACTATCAGTTGTCATCATTACAAATGGTGGAGTGCTATCGGCATAAATTTTTATGTCAACATTCTTATTATATTGTATGATGAACTGGTTTTCAACCAGTTTTTTTATTATTTGTTTATTTTTTATGTTTTGTGCAAAATAACATTTGAACAGCGGCATATTTTAGTATATAACGCCAAAGAAAATTGTTACCATGGCACAGGAAAAGGAGTTTTAATATGAAAAAGTACAATGTCGGTATCATCGGTGCAACAGGAATGGTAGGTCAGAGATTTTCTCTGCTTCTTGACAAACACCCATGGTTCAATGTAGTATGCGTTGCCGCTTCACCACGTTCGGCAGGCAAAAAGCTCAAAGACGCAGTTGCAGGCAAGTGGAAGCTTTCAGAGCCTCTGCCGGAAGCTATCGGTGAGCTTACAGTTCTGAACGCCGAGGAGGACGTTGAGAAGATCGCTTCAATGGTAGATTTCGTATTCTGCGCAGTTGATATGAAGAAAGACGAGATAAGAGCCCTTGAAGAAAAGTATGCAAAGGCTGAATGCCCTGTTGTATCAAACAACTCCGCACACAGACATACTCCTGATGTTCCAATGGTCATTCCTGAGGTAAACCCTGAGCATATCGAGATAATCGCTTCACAGAGAAAAAGACTTGGCACAAAGAGAGGATTTATCGCAGTTAAGTCTAACTGCTCACTCCAGTCTTACGTTCCTGCTCTTGCTCCTCTCATGGATAAGTATAAGGTAACAAAGGCTCTTGCCTGCACATATCAGGCAATTTCAGGCGCAGGCAAGACATTTGAAAGCTTCCCTGAGATACTTGACAACGTTATCCCTTATATCGGCGGCGAGGAAGAAAAGTCTGAGAAAGAGCCTCTTAAGATCTGGGGTCATATCGAGGGCGACGTTATCGTTGACGCAACAGCTCCAGCTATCACAACACAGTGCCTGAGAGTTCCTGTTTCCGACGGTCACACAGCAGCAGTTTTCGTATCATTTGAGAATAAACCTTCTAAGGAAGAGATCCTTCAGGCTTGGAAAGATTTCAGCGGCGTTCCACAGGAGCTTCAGCTTCCAAGCGCTCCAAAGCAGTTCCTTAACTACTTCACAGAGGACGATCGTCCACAGGCTAAGCTCGACAGAAACCTTGAGGGCGGCATGGCAGTTTCTATAGGCAGACTGAGAGAAGATTCACAGTATGACTATAAGTTCGTTTGCCTTTCACACAATACACTGAGAGGTGCGGCAGGCGGAGCAGTTCTGCTGGCTGAGCTTCTTGCAGCAAAGGGCTATTTTGACTAATATAACACATATATACGCACGAAAGGAGTGCTGTTTATGAAAAAGACTATTTTCACAGGTGCAGGCGTTGCTATCGTTACACCTATGAACGCTGACGGCTCTATCAACTTTGACAAGCTGGGCGAGCTTATCGATTTCAACATCGACAACGGTACAGACGCTATCATAATCTGCGGAACAACAGGCGAAAGTGCTACCATGACAGACGAGGAGCATATCGAGTGTATCCGCTATGCTGTTGAAAAGACAAATCACAGAATTCCTGTTATCGCAGGCACAGGCTCAAACCATACAGAGTATGCCGTAAACCTTTCTAAGAAGGCTGAGGAGCTTGGTGCTGACGCTCTGCTTTGTGTTACACCTTATTATAATAAGACTTCACAGGCAGGACTTATCGCACACTTCTCCGCTATCGCAAAGGCTGTTACACTGCCTATCATTCTTTACAACGTACCGTCAAGAACAGGTGTGAACATTCTTCCTGAGACCTGCCGTGAGCTTGCAAAGATAGACAATATCGTTGCTATCAAGGCAGCAAGCGGAAACATCAGCCAGATAACACAGGTGGCAGCTCTCTGTGGTGATGACCTTGATATCTATTCAGGCAACGACGATCAGATAGTTCCTATCATGGCTCTGGGCGGAAAGGGTGTTATCTCAGTTCTTTCCAACTGTATGCCATTTGAAACACATGAGATCACACAGCTCTGCCTTGATGGAAAGTACGAGGAAGCAAGAGAAAAGGTATTCAAGACCCTTGGTTTTGCAAAGGCACTTTTCAGCGACGTAAACCCTATCCCTGTCAAGGAAGCTCTTAATCTTATGGGCTTTGAGGTCGGCGAGTGTCGTCTGCCGCTTGTAAGAATGAGCGATGATAAGATAGAAAAGCTGAAAGCGTCAATGAACGCTCTCGGACTTATCAAGTAAAATATACAAAGGGCGGAGAAATTCGCCCTTTATGTTTATAACAAAATTTTAAGGTGTGCTGTAGGGGCGAACAGCGTTCGCCCGTTTCCCTGCACATACTGGTCAATAAATAAAAAGAAAAGGAATGATATAAATGACTAAGATCGCAATATGTGGCGCCTGCGGAAAAATGGGCAGGTTCATATATGACGTTATGTCAGAGCGTGACGACTGCACAGTAAGCGCAGGTATCGACAAGTTCGGCGAGGCTTATGCAGACTTCCCTGTTGTAAAAGAGCCTGCCGACCTGCCTGAAAAGCCTGATGTAATAATCGACTTCTCACACCCTTCCGCACTGGACGGACTTCTCAGCTATTGCCTTTCAAACGGCACTGCCCTTGTAATAGCTACCACAGGCTATACAGAAGAGGATACAGCGAAGATACACAAGGCTTCCGAGCAGATACCTGTTTTCTTCACATTCAACATGACCCTTGGTATAAATCTTCTTGCAAATCTTGCAAAAACTGCCGCAAAAGTTCTTGGCGGTCAGTATGATATCGAGATAATCGAGAAGCACCATAACCAGAAGATAGACGCTCCGTCAGGCACTGCTATCATGCTTGCAGACGCAATAAACGAGGAGCTTGACAACAAGTATCACTATGTTTACGATCGTCATTCTGTAAGAGCAAAGAGAGAAAAGACCGAGATCGGTATGCACTCTGTCCGTGGCGGCACTATTGTTGGCGAGCATGAGATAATCTTTGCAGGCAGAGATGAAGTCATCTCCCTCAAGCACGAGGCTCATTCAAAGCAGGTTTTCGCTGTGGGTGCAGTGAATGCAGGCGTTTTCCTTTGTGGAAAGCCGGCAGGACTTTACGCAATGAGCGATCTTCTTGCTTCACTTTAATTAAATATCAGATACAGTGAGCGTCCTTGATGTTCCACTATTTCAGAGATTTTTTACACTCTCAGGCTGCTGTTTTATACGGCAGCCTTTTTTATACAAAAAAATAGCCGTGCGTGATTTTTTTCCGCACAGCCATTTCATTACATATTCTTATCAAGCTCCAAAGAAGTTTTCTCACGCTTTGTGAGCTTTTTCCATTGTACTTTGTAATCTGCATAGACCATTTTCCACTCGGCTTCATCAGGAACATATCCACCGAAGCAGGTCTTTTCAAAAAGATCTATAAGACCGCCAAGCTCAACTCCACGCCTCTTAACAAGATATTCTCTTATCATTTCAGGCGTGTATCCCGATAGCCTATCATTAGAAGCTATGGTCAAAAGCCTTACCACTCGCCTGTAAAGCCTTATGACCTTTTCTCCGTTATCTCTGAATTTAAGTGACAGTCGGAAAAATACCTCGATAATTCTGTTAAGGAATACGAAAACCACAAGCACAAACGCTACACCGATAAACAGTGCGATCCTGCTGAAATAGCTTACAAAAGTTGAAACATCAAAGTTCGTACCGTTTGCACTGTAGTCACGCTGATAGCCCGGAACTGTCGGGTCAAAAGTCATCCAGCCAATGCCTGTGATAAAGACCTCTACAAAAGCGTGAGCATGGCTATCTCTTACCACAAACTCTCCACGTTCATTCTTTTCATATGCTGCAAAGCCCTCAACATACCTTGCTGGAAGTCCCAGCATTCTCGCCATAAGTGTCATGCTTGTGGCATAGTTTGTGCAGTTTCCGCGCTTGCTCGTGAAAAGAAAATATGCGATAGACTCATCGTCAGGCTCATACTCGTTATCGTAAACATAGCCGTTCTGCTCAAAATAATCCACAAGCGCCTGAGCTTTCTCATAATCATTTTTGCAGTTTTCCGTTATGTTTTTCGCAAGAGCCTCCATTTTTCCGCCTTTATCGTCATATGCAGAAACATCTGCGTACAACGCATATATCTTATAAATATTCAGCGCTTGATTTGATGTGACATCTCCGTTTGTCAAACCATAAGAAAGCAGCAGTTTGAACTGATTTTCGGTCATATCAAGATTTGCCGCAGCCTGTCTTTCGTTCTCCGTTTCAGGGATATACTCAAAGCTAATGCCAAGCTTATTTCCTGCGGTGTCATATGGTCTGTAGACCTCGCTGTGAGTTGTTTTGATATAAACGTTGTTCTCCCCTGGGGTTATCATCAGTGGAGCAGGGATATAGCTAGGGGTAAAGCTGTCGCTGAACTGATTCATGACTGCCTTTTCACTGAACAGATCATCAGGAAACTGTGACTTGTCAACGCCAAGATCCTTGGTGTAATCCTTATCTGCAAGTGACTTTGCTATGCTGTAAACATAGCTCGGTGAGTTCACCTCGTTGTCACCGTAAAGATGAACATTTTTGTCAAAATCAAAATCGTAGAAGCTATCGTCTGTTACCCACTTCTCGTTTCTGAAAAGGTCAAAGGATTGTCTGCGGAGGTAAATGACCTGTTCATCAGAGGTTGTGGTGAAGTTGAAAAGAATCTCGCCCGTTGCGTCTGCGCCAAATCTTGGGGAAGACTCATCACTAAGATTGTCATATGTGCCACTGCTTTTGATATTCACATCAAAGAAGTTGCTGTTTTTTTCAAGATAAGATGTCTTTGAGGAAGTCGGCATAAGCATTGCAAGCGCACCCACAAGGGTAACGAAAACCGCCGATGCCGCCACATAAGAGCCGTTTATAACAAGGTCATGCTTGCTCTCGTCTGAAACAAGTCTGCTGTGCACCATAAGTGCAATGAACACAGTGAGCATTATGGTTATGTCAAGAGTATCCATTGAGTCGGCACGCTTTCCGTAAATAAAAAACGGAAAAAGCACAACGAGCATCGTTCCAAAGCTTCTATAGCGCACAATGGTGAAATAATAAAGCACCGAAATAATAAAGAAGCCTAGTCCCACAAACAGAAAGTAGAAATATTCATCTATCTGACCTATCTCCTGCCTGTTTACATAAAACCAATTGATAAATGATTTTCCAGAATGTTCAAACCCAGCACGAAGAAGCTGAAAGCCCAAAAACAGCACTGCCACCATAAGGGCGGTATAGACAAGACCTCGCAGGACTTTTTTCGGCTTCAGCCACTCAAAAAGAGCAAACAGCAGACATTCATAGACCACATATCCAAAAGTATAAAGTCTGACATTGTCTACAAGATAGGTCTTAAAGATTATGTTCATGACCACTGCTCCAAGGAGCAGCGGCAAAGCATATTTTGAAAGAATATTCACAAGGGTGTTTTTTATCTGAGCAGTTTTAGTATTCAAAAGCCACACCCCCTATGTCATTTTACGAAACTCGAAAGTTTCGTCTACAAGCCACATATTTTCTGTCTGCTTATCAAGACCGCTAAGACGTGTCACTACAAAAGAGCCGTTAAATTCTTCCATGAGAGAAGAAAATTCCCCCTGAGAAGTCGCCATGCAGGCTGTGAAGCAGATAGGAGCTGTCTTGCCTATCTCATGAGAAAAGGCAAAACGCTTTTCCTGCGGATATGGTGCTATTGCCGCAAGATCGTTTTGAAGCTCTATTATATCACCTGCCTGCTTTATTTTCATGCTTTTCCAGCCGTCAAGATAATAATTATACTCACTCTCAAAACCCTCCATGATAAGCATTGAAAGCATTGCAAGGCTCGCTTCGACTATATTATCAATATTCATAGCAAACATAGGGTCATGATTTTCGCTTGGTATATCAAGGAAAAACGCCTGACTTGAAGCCGTGACCTTTTCATCAAGGCGCACCATAAGCTCGTCACGCTTTGATGAAAGCTTCCAGTTTATTCTTTTCAGCGGGTCGCCTATCTCATACTGTCTGTGGTCATAGCCCGGAACGCCTGTAAGACCAAGTGCATTTTCATCTGATTCGCTTTCGTTATCGTCAAATGAAGCGTTCTCGGAAGTTGCTTTAAGAAGCTCTGTTTGAGAGCCAGTGTCAGGGATATTCGGCATTATCTTTATTTTTCCCACGGCTTTTTCATAACGTGAACTGTCAAGGTGCAGGGTGATTATTCCAAGATAGTCATGCAAACGTATGCTTTTTATTTTCACTGTGCCAAGACCTGCATAGCGTGTTTTCAGCTTAACGCTGACGCTTTGCTGTCTGCCGCCTGCCACGATAGTTTTAAATTCAAGTGGGCTTACAGCACCGATATTATCTGAACACTCTGCCGTTACCTCAACAACGCATGAGGGAATAATGCGTATTGCATTTAAAAGCATTATGTCAGCGTCAAACTCCTCGTTCTTTGCACTTATTTCTGTGGAAAGCTTTATGGCTGCCACAAGTTTACGCTTGGTAATGAGAAGTGCCACAAGAGATATCACAAAGGCTATAGCTAAAAGATAAAGCACAAGCGTACCACCGCTTCCGTTTATATAAACTCTAAGCAGTATCGCCACCGCCACGCAGGTAAGATAACCTAAAAGATTTTTCATGGGGTCATATCCTCTATTTCTCTATTGCGTCAGGTGATTTTACTGTAAGAGCGATATTTTCAAGAGCTTTCCTTTCATTTTCAAAGGCGGATTTGCCTTTAGGAGAAAGCATAAGTCTATGTGCAAGAACGTCAGGCATAACAGCCTTGACATCATCTGGCATGACAAATCCTCTGCCCTGAACAAAGGCATAGGCTTTTGAAGCTTTGAGAAGTGCGATACTTCCACGGGGAGAAACGCCAAGCTTTACATAATCTGAATTTCTTGTTGCGGTAACAAGGCTCAGGATATATTTTCTCACAGAAAGCTCTGCGGTCACATTTTCAGCGTAGCCCATAAGCTCACGGACGTTTTCAAGGGTCATGACAGGCTGGATATTCTTTGCAAAGCCTGATCTTTCGGCTCTTGACATGATATCAAGCTCATCATCATATGAGGGATAGCCCATTGATATCTTCATAAGAAATCTATCCATTTGGGCTTCAGGCAAATGATAAGTGCCGTAAGTTTCCACAGGGTTTTGTGTGGCAAGCACCATAAATGGTGACGGAAGTTCATGAGTTTTACCGTCAATGGATATCTGATGTTCTTCCATGACTTCAAGCAAGCTTGACTGAGATTTTGGGGAGGCTCTGTTTATTTCGTCTGCCAAGAGGAAATTGCACATTGCCACACCCTCCTTATACTCAAGTTCATGAGTTTTCTGATCTATCATAGAAAAGCCAACGATATCGGACGGCATAACGTCAGGGGTAAGCTGGATACGGTTATATTTGCCGTCCACTGACCTTGCAAGGGCTGATACAAGCTGAGTTTTGCCTACTCCAGGCACGTCCTCGATAAGAACATGACCGCCGCAAAGCATGGCTGTGATTATTTTAAGCACAGAGTCTGTCTTGCCGACGATAACTTTTTCGATATTATCTGTGAGAAGTTTTACCTTTTCGTTCAATTTTTTTTATCCCCCTTTTTATCAGGTGTTCTGTTTGGTGTGAGCGATATCATTTTTCTTTTTAAAAGCACCACATTTTCGATACCTGTGGTATGCGGGAACATATCAACGGGCTGGATAAGCTGTGCTTTATAGCCTATTTTTGCAAGAAGCTTCAAATCACGCTCGAGAGTTTCTATTTTACAGGAAACGTAGACTATCTTTTCGGGTCTGAGTTTGCCCAAGGCTTCAACAAATTCTTCTGTTGTGCCTGCTCTTGGAGGGTCAAGGAAAACTGTATCACAGCTCTCACCTGCCTGCGCAAGCTTTGTCATGAACTCACCTGCGTCCTCATTATAAAACCTGATATTGTCAAGCTTATTGAGCTTGGCATTTGAAACTGCGTCCTTTACGGCTTCGGCATTAAGCTCAACGCCTGCCACGTCTGCACCGCTTTTTGCAGCGATAAGACCGATAGTACCTGTTCCGCAATATGCATCGATAACTTTATCGCCTTTTTTAAGCTCGGCACAGGAAACTGCTTTAGAATAGAGCTTTTCGGTCTGCTCGGGGTTCACCTGATAGAAAGAATGAGGTGATATTCTGAACTTACAGCCGCACATCTCGTCGGTGATATAGCCTTTGCCGTACATTATAATATCACGGTCGCCCAAAGTAAGAGGAACTCTGCCTTTATTAACGTTTTGGACGATAGTGGTTATATACGGGTGTTTTTCAGTAATAGCTTTAACGAAATTTTTCTTCGCAGGAAATATGGGGGTAGCTGTAACTAGCACGAGCATTACCTCGCCTGTTGTTTGGGAGGTACGGATAAGGGTATGCTTAAGAAGGCCCTGACCACTTTCCTCGTTATATGGAAGGATACGGAAGTCAGCCATAAGTTCTTTAAGGGTAGCGACTATTTGCTGTGCTCTTATATCCTCCAAAAAGCAATCGTCAGTTATTACCATGCTATGGGTAGAGGACTGATACACTCCTGAGACGATACGCTTTGAGCTATTGACCTTATAGACAGTTTGGACTTTATTGCGATAATTATAGGGGTCGTCCATAGTTATTATCTGCTGAGGTCTGCAAAAGCGGCTCAACATTCTATCGGCTTTTGCCTGCTTCCATTCTATTTGCTGGGCGTAGACCTTATCCAACTGACAGCCGCCGCAGCGTTTAAAGCAGCTGCATTTTTTCTCGCCTGTTGACTTATCGATAATGGTATGTTTATTCATCACATTTACTCTTTTCATTATGTATAAATTTTATTTTAAGTATACCATTTTATATGAATAATGTCAACAAAGGCGGTTATAACAATTAAATTTAGCAGTATGCTCACGGGGTATAGCTAAGGTGTGTCGGTATAAATATTCAATTTTCAAGCTTCAGACGGAGTGCAGGAAGTGCTTTTCTGTGCGATCAGAACCTCTCATCGTGTTCACCTAACTCACGTTGACAAAATGTTTCCTCATACACTGTCGCTCCGCAAGGTTTCCGATTTGTGGTGAAACCTCTTCTACTTATACACGAAAAGTGGGTATTTTGTTGCAGAAAAAATGCAACAATTGCAGAAATGTTGCCAAATTAAATTATAAATCATTTGTTTGCACAAATTTGGGGGTGTGAATTGGCGGATTTGACGGAAAACACATGAAAAATGTATAGTATTTGGGTATAAAAATACCGCCCGACCTTAGTCAAGCGGTTATTTGTATTATTCAATATCGATTATCGGCTCCCACCGATAATGTCCGTTGCACTCTTTGTTAGTGCAGACAAAGTAATGTGCCTTATCTGCTGTTGTATTCACAGGAACATAGTAGCCGTTATGGCAAACAGGACACTCAACTTTTTCGCCTTTTTTTAACTTCGTGAGAATATCATTTTCTTCTGCCATGAACATAGCCCCCTTTTCTCCAGTTAAATTCAGGATAAACGTCTTTTACTGCAAGCTTTGAACACCACACAGCACTTGCTGTGATCTGAGCGGATAACGTACACCCTAAGTCCTGCGTTGAAACGAAAATTGACTCACACGCTCACGTGGAGCGTGACATTCATAGTCTGCGTTCGCAAAAAGAGATTTCAATTTCAACTCACACGCTCACGTGGAGCGTGACATAAAAGAACAATGGACTTTAATGGCTATACGGATTTCAACTCACACGCTCACGTGGAGCGTGACTTCACGCTCGCAGAGAAGAGTGTACGCTTTATTATTTCAACTCACACGCTCACGTGGAGCGTGACCCCACAATTGAAAATGATAACCACAGGTCAATGGATTTCAACTCACACGCTCACGTGGAGCGTGACCTTCTTTTGTCAATGCTGTTTTCCATGTTCTTAAATTTCAACTCACACGCTCACGTGGAGCGTGACTACCATGCTAAAGTGGGAAAGTGACCTGATTGCTATCATTTCAACTCACACGCTCACGTGGAGCGTGACGTAAATACAACTCTACCAGTTACAAATAGCCAAATTTCAACTCACACGCTCACGTGGAGCGTGACTGGCTTTCTTTTACCTCTGTTTCTGATGGTGTTGATTTCAACTCACACGCTCACGTGGAGCGTGACTGGTACAAAATGTACTATAATAATAAATGAAAGATTTCAACTCACACGCTCACGTGGAGCGTGACGAAAACACACATATATTTTAACGATGTGTGAACAATTTCAACTCACACGCTCACGTGGAGCGTGACCACGGACGCGTGGGAGTATGGGTCAGCAATGCAGATTTCAACTCACACGCTCACGTGGAGCGTGACTAAGACCAGCAGAGATTGCACCGTCGGCAAGAGATTTCAACTCACACGCTCACGTGGAGCGTGACGTATTTAACCCTTTATTTGTTTGCGTAATGTTCGATTTCAACTCACACGCTCACGTGGAGCGTGACTTTTTTGTTTGCACCCGCTCTCACTCTATTTTCAGATTTCAACTCACACGCTCACGTGGAGCGTGACGTTGGAAAATAAACGCATGGTTTTCTATCCACAGCATTTCAACTCACACGCTCACGTGGAGCGTGACATTTTTGTGAACGCTGAACGTGATGACAACGATATATTTCAACTCACACGCTCACGTGGAGCGTGACCATTTCAGCCGATGTAAAAACTGTAAATAATTTCATTTCAACTCACACGCTCACGTGGAGCGTGACGATAGTGTCAGCGGTTCGGGTGATATCACAAATAATTTCAACTCACACGCTCACGTGGAGCGTGACGTTATCGTGACTGTACATCAATATATTGCTGGCCATTTCAACTCACACGCTCACGTGGAGCGTGACGTGGCTATTGCAACGTGACCATCTTCACCGTTGAATTTCAACTCACACGCTCACGTGGAGCGTGACTTGAAGCCGTCTATGATAGCACCGATTATTTCGGGATTTCAACTCACACGCTCACGTGGAGCGTGACACGAACTATCAGCGGCGTGTATGCCGATATACGAAATTTCAACTCACACGCTCACGTGGAGCGTGACCATTTAACTAAATATTTTTGCTCTTTATTGCGTATTTCAACTCACACGCTCACGTGGAGCGTGACTTGTAAAAATCACGTTCACCGAACTTGTCAGCAATTTCAACTCACACGCTCACGTGGAGCGTGACGTGCTCCACATTAGACTTTACCATTTTTTGAAAACATTTCAACTCACACGCTCACGTGGAGCGTGACCGTTAAAATCGACACTTGTGCTGATTATTTTACATTTCAACTCACACGCTCACGTGGAGCGTGACGGCACCCTCTGTATAAAATGTGGGGTTTACATTCATTTCAACTCACACGCTCACGTGGAGCGTGACGCACTAAATGGAAATTATGGCGGTTATCCTAACATTTCAACTCACACGCTCACGTGGAGCGTGACTTTTGGAGCAGAGGAAGCAATTTACAGACGTATAAATTTCAACTCACACGCTCACGTGGAGCGTGACCTTTTTTCTCACGGGGTTATTTTTTATATTATATATTTCAACTCACACGCTCACGTGGAGCGTGACTAATAAGTTTATGAACATCTGTTGGTTGTTCTGCATTTCAACTCACACGCTCACGTGGAGCGTGACTAGATACTATCACATAATTTCAGCGGACGTTGAATTTCAACTCACACGCTCACGTGGAGCGTGACCTACAGGGCTAAAACGTGGTGATAATAATGCAGATTTCAACTCACACGCTCACGTGGAGCGTGACCGTTATATCTCGTATCTGCTTATCAAGCAGATTGATTTCAACTCACACGCTCACGTGGAGCGTGACGCTCGTGAAAATTACATATGTTATTTTGAGTATATTTCAACTCACACGCTCACGTGGAGCGTGACCCCAGTGGGCTAAGTCCGAGCGGTTATGTTCTTCATTTCAACTCACACGCTCACGTGGAGCGTGACCGGATTGTTTGACTGCGATCTTGCACAACTTGAAATTTCAACTCACACGCTCACGTGGAGCGTGACTTAGTGGTGATTTTTGCATTGCTTTTTCTTTTTCATTTCAACTCACACGCTCACGTGGAGCGTGACGTGGCAGGCGGTGGAAGCGGTCAAGGAACAGCAATTTCAACTCACACGCTCACGTGGAGCGTGACATTAGACACGCTTGAAAAATCCGCAAAAACTGAATTTCAACTCACACGCTCACGTGGAGCGTGACATACCACGGGTGCAGGAACTGCTATAGTATTTAATTTCAACTCACACGCTCACGTGGAGCGTGACATAACAGGGTTAAAACGTGGCGATAATAATGCAGATTTCAACTCACACGCTCACGTGGAGCGTGACCATATTGTGGGGATATACGCAGTACCGTATTATTTATTTCAACTCACACGCTCACGTGGAGCGTGACATTTTTAAATTATGAAAATTATGAAAACTGGATATTTCAACTCACACGCTCACGTGGAGCGTGACGTGCTCCACATTAGACTTTACCATTTTTTGAAAACATTTCAACTCACACGCTCACGTGGAGCGTGACGTAAAGATGATACAGTGCGAATCGCGGGGGAAATTTCAACTCACACGCTCACGTGGAGCGTGACCTCCACATTAGACTTTACCATTTTTTGAAAACTATTTCAACTCACACGCTCACGTGGAGCGTGACCCTCTGTTTCCTCTTCCTCTGTGTCTTTCATTTCAAATTTCAACTCACACGCTCACGTGGAGCGTGACGCGATGAATACATAGAGGAGTAGTCTTAAAGATGAATTTCAACTCACACGCTCACGTGGAGCGTGACGTTCACCAGTTCCCTGCGCCCTGAGGATTTGAAGATTTCAACTCACACGCTCACGTGGAGCGTGACGCAAATGCCTATATAACCAAATCAGGCATGACAATTTCAACTCACACGCTCACGTGGAGCGTGACAAGGTTTCAAAGGGTATAACTGCGGCGGCTGAAAATTTCAACTCACACGCTCACGTGGAGCGTGACAAAAAAATGAGGAGGAATAAAAAATGAACAAGAATTTCAACTCACACGCTCACGTGGAGCGTGACAAAAGCCAAGAGCGCCTTGACACAGAAACTGGACATTTCAACTCACACGCTCACGTGGAGCGTGACTATGACGTTATGGAACGCTTTGCAAAAATTTACGATTTCAACTCACACGCTCACGTGGAGCGTGACCATCAAGCGCAAAGCCAGTTGCAACATGGGTTGCTATTTCAACTCACACGCTCACGTGGAGCGTGACTCGAGTACAGAACTGCATTTATGCACAACGTTCTCATTTCAACTCACACGCTCACGTGGAGCGTGACACTTGATGTTGTGTATATCTGGTGCTTGCTCAACGTGATGCGGACTTATTTTTTTATTTAATGGGTATCGGTTTGATTTTGTTCACTGTGCATTCATAAATAGCATGGCATTTTCATGCGAACTTACTAGGGATTTGTGGATCACTTGGGGTACGCAGGTCAAAATATTAGGACACCTTCGGGGTCATAGGTCTCTTTGGTGCCGTAGTGTTCTACTCTATGCTTCCAATTGTTGCCTAAGTAATATATCCGCAGACTATCATGCTTTGGGTCTATTATTTTCAGAAGTTTATCTTTCACTTTCAGAAAAGTGCCATAGTCTACGTCTATTTCAAACACGCTGTTCTGCACTCGCTGACCATAATTTTGACACTCTTTCGACACTTTTCTCAGCCTTGTTTTACCCTTATTATCTGTTGTTGATACATCATAGCTTACTAAGGTCATCATTTATATCACCTCTATTTCAGCAAATAGTTCGGGTACTCATCTAGCTCGCCACGGATATATTTTGCGAGAAGCGAGCTTTGCACATATGGGAGTAGCCCTTGCTGTATCTTTTCGCCCAGATATGGGTGGACTATGCTTGTGCGCTTACGCTCCTGCCATGCGGTGAGGACTTTTTTCTTGCCCTCTTTGGAGAGGTATACTGCGCCGCTGACCTGAGTTTCAAAGTCCTCGGGCTTTATCATTTTCAAGTTTATCATGGTAAGCACAAGTCGCTCCACCACGCAACGAAATTCCTCAACAAGGTCGCAGGACAGGCTGCTTCTGCCTGAACGCAGGGCGTGGTAAAAGCCGAGGCAGCTATCAAGTCCTACGCTTTCAAGGGCTGATGTATATGATGAAATTGCGATAGTATACAGAAATGAGAGCATGGCGTTTACTCTGTCGAGGGGTGGGCGTTTGGTGCGGTTGGCAAGATAAAAATCTTCTTTTTGGTGGAGTATCAGTCGGTCAAATATATCAAAATATGCCTTTGCACAGCTTCCCTCTATACCCATGATGATATCTTTATCGGCAGTTTCATAGACGGTTTTTATACCGTTTTCAAGATATTTTATACAATCTGTAAGCGCTCCGTCACTGTTTATATCCGGGTTATCGTGGAGCGAACGTCTGATAAGATAACGTGTATTTGAAAGCTTTGCGGCGACAGTATTCCTGATAAGGTCGAGCTGAGGAATAGAAAAAAGCTCAAACTGCTCTTTTCGCAGATAGACGTTGCCCTTTGTTTTGCCCTGAACTCTTGCGAGAAATTTACCTTGAGGAGAAATAAAATTAACGGCTATGCCATATTCTGCACACTTGCCCATAAGCGCAGGTGAACAGCCCGAATAGCTGAAAATATAGATATCCTCGATATTAGTAAAAGGCACACGGAACTTCTCGCTGTTCTCTACCCTGCACACTATGTTTTCGCCATCAAGTGTGAGGTAGGCAGTTTCTTCGAGAATATAAAGTGAATTGAGCAGTTTACGCATTGTTTTCGCCTCCGTTCATGGAGAAAATCGTATTTTTCACGCTATATTTCTTCACTTTTGGAAAGCACATATCCGACAGTGAACAGCCTGAACATTTCTGACCTTTTACACGCTTTGGAATAATATCCGCTGCAAGTATCTCACGCATTTTTCCAAGATAGTCGCAAAGCATTTTATCATACTCTGCGCCCTGAGTATCAAAGGGCAATTCTGATCGTCTGCGCACATCTGCATAGTACAGAAAACATCGGCTATTGCAATGAAATACGTTATCCACGCAAAGCTTCTGCGCATAGACTTGTATAGCGTCGGTCTGATTGAACTCCCCTGCTTTGGGCCTGGTAGGTTTATACTCCACAATTTCCACACGGAATGTGCCGCCAAGGGTATCTATATATTCGCCGCTTTTATCACGGACGAACTCGATACAATCTACAACTCCGAAAATATTGTACTTGGGGTCATCATTATACACTGACACGTCACTTCGGACGATCTTACGCTTATTTTCAAAGTTGCGCTCGCCGCTGTGGACGTTCTCATGGAGGAGGTTTGCTTTGACGACAAAGGCGTTTTCAGCCCAGTCGTCATTAACTTCTAAAAGAGCAAACCTGCGTGGACAATACATATAATGCTGTATGTCACGGATATTGATAGTTACATCTTCGCTCATCAGAGCTTTTCAATTAGGGTAACGCCCTCAGGCATATCCTTATCTATGGAGATATCATAGTCTGAGTAATGTCTTGGAGTTGTCACGCCGTCTTTGAGCTTAACTGACACCTTGTCAAAAAGGATATGTGCAGGGGCATTGCCCAGGGCGGAGTCATGCTTGAACACGATAAGCTTACGCATACAAAGCTTTCCTCTTGCGGCGCTTCTGTCATGCTCGAACATATTGATGATAGATGTCCAAAGAAGCTCAAGGTCGTCCTCACTAAAGCCTGTTATCTTCTGAGCGAGCATTGCGGAAACATAGCCCTCGCCACGATAAAGCGCATATGGGATTATGCTCTTTTTGCCCATTTCGGTATCTCCAGTTTTCTTTCTCTCTTCTGTTGTTTTCGCTTGCCTTGTGATAGAAATATTTTGTGCAAAAACAGGGTCGATACTTCTTGCAAAGTTGAGCTGGACAGGTCCTCTTACAATGCCGCATGGATCGTCACCTGTACTCATTACTGCACCGAACGTTCTTACGTCAAAGTAGTTCTGACAGATATAGTCACGAGCCTGACGCTGTATGTCAGCAGGAGTTTCCTTTCCGCTTCCCTTTAAACCTAGCTCTTTATAAGCTTCGGTGAACTTTGTATTGAGGGCTTTGTCTGCCTTGATAAGGATATTGTAGCCTGCTTCGCCCTCTTTGGTAAGCTCCACAAAGTTTCTTATCTTTCTCTTAAGGCACACGTCTGTAACGATGCCAAGGCTTGTTTCAGGGTCTGTTCTAGGCATATTGCCTGCGTCAGGGTCGCCGTTTGGGTTGCCGTTCTCAACGTCAAAAAGCATTACAAATTCATATCTGTTCTTGATTGCGTTTTCCATAATATTTCGTCCTTTCTTTATTCTTCTGATTTTGCTTCAGGTTTAACTTCAGAATTTTCTGCTGGCTTATCTTTTGACTTTTTTGTGTAAAGATCTCTATACTGCTGTGCATAACCTACAATAAATCTGCCCTGATCGTCATTTGAAAGAGTCTGAGGGAACTCACCATTCAGATCATCTATTATCTCAAGGCACTTATCATTGTAGTAATTACGAAGTTTCGAACTCTCAAACTTTTTCAAATGATTTTGTGAAAGCGAATAGAGTTTAGGAAATACAGTTGCAGGTCTTGAACAAGCTGATGAGAAATATGTATCTTTGATAGTTGTGTTAATTGTTGCCTTTGAAGAATCCTGCTGGATCTTTTCAAGCACTGCGAAAAGTCTTCCACAGAGATAAGCCTGATTTTTGTTTTCAAGGTCTAATGACATTTTGATCTCCTCCTTATTTTGCTTACGGTTTATGCAGCCTTTTATCAAGCCTGCCCTTACGTCATTGATTTTTATAAAATGGTTGTTCTCCTCGTCACTGTCGGTCTTGACCCTTGTTATTACTGTGGAAAGCAGTTCGTCAGGGTATCTTGTGCCTTTGAGTATTGCTTCAAAAAGTGCGGCGGTGAGAGGTGACGGAACTTTTTCTTTGGACGATTTTGGTGAGATAAGCTCACGCTTGATACGTTCAATGCTTACTTGATGCTGACCCTCAGTAAATGAGATATCCTGCTGATGTTTGAGTACATTGTCAAATATCTTGCCGAACTTATCGTGGAAGATGAACTTCTGGGATATTCTGGAGCTGTTTGGGGTAAAGCCTGCAACGTAAAATTCTACGTTAGGGTCATAAGGCATATCGGCTGTCCTGCCCTGTTTAAGCTGGGTCATGACAGTGTTTATGTTTCGGTCGGCTTCGGTCACAACGGTTTTATTTAATTCGTCCTCAAATCCGCTGAACATACCGGCAAACATATTGCATTCTTCTGCATCGTTCTTCTTCATTGCGAAATAGACTATTGTCATATCGTCAAAAGTCTTGTAATGGCTTCTGTCAGCAAGCAGAGAATTAAGCGCAGAGGTATACATTTTCATGGCTTTCTCAGAAACATTGCTGTTGTAGGACTGCTTCTTGCCATAGGACTCAAAGGCAGATTCTTTCATGCCAACGAGGACACAGCCTGAGGACATTCCACCTTTGATACCCTTTATTTTATCATGGATACGGGCTTGCGGGAGCTTCTCACCAAGAATGGAACAGGTGGATAGTTCGGTATCGTCACTGTCGCTGTCGGCGTTAAGCTGGGCGAAGTAACCTTCATAGGCAGCTTTGAATTTGCTGTCATTGTGAAGCTTAGTTTCAGGTGAGCCGTCAAGTCCAAACTCATAGTAGGAGCTTGAATACTCCTTGCCTAGGGCAAGAAGGTGTGGGTTTTGGGTTTCCTGCTCAGGTTTCCATGTACGGATAAAATTAAGATAGGCTTTGCAGATAGGTGAGTCGATATTCTCAAAGAACTTCTCATTCCATTCGCAAAAGCAATTGTGTGATTTTGCCGCTTTGTTGGTAGCGTCTGTAGGGGTCAAAGTTCCTTTATCATAGTTCAGACCGAATATGTAGAGTGGTCTGTGTTCGATCGTGTTTTTGTCTATGCCCGGTTTCTGCGTTCTTACAGGAAGCTGTTCCATTACTGGATCATAGACTGTTTTTGTCTTTTTATTTTTCAGAGGGATAATTCGGGGTACTCTCAAATCGTTTATTGCGGCTATCTTGCCCTCGGGGGTAAGAAGAATTTCAAAGTGTATGGCTTGCTTACAATAGCCTGCAGGAGTTTTATTCTCCTGCAAAGCACTGTAATCGCACAAGGCTTTAATCAGCATTTAATCTCCTCCCTGTATTTTGCAACATCAATAACACCGTCTATCATATGTGGACGGTAGAAAACTGCGTCGGCCTTGTCAGAAAACTTAGGGTCGTTCCAATCATTATTGACAGGCTTGCCTCCGTCCTCAAACTTCATGCCGTAAAGCATAAAGCCAAGGTCTTTATCACCCATATTTTGCGGTGCTATCTGTGTAAGGTCAAAGTCGTCAACAAGTTCAATACTCTTTATTGCAAATTCACGGCAGCCAAGGCATGGCTGTCTGAAATGCTGGCCGTTTCTGAGACGTCTGAGCATTATATTATAATGCTTCTCATCAGATTCGTCGGGGTGGTCTGATTTAAGATAGGTGCGCTCAAACGTGAACTCGATACCGTATTTCACATTTTTCAACACCATTGCCGCACGCTGACTTCGTATCTCCGAGGTGTACATCTCCGCTGAGCCTCCGCCTTTCATTTGCTGTTTCACTGATGATAACAACAGCTTATCTTTGACCTCGTTTCGTCGGATATTGGTAAACTCGATAGGGTTGAACACCACTATTTTGTTTATCTGATAGCGCACGGCAGGCTTCCAATATACTGATTTGATAAGTCCCTCCAGTGCGCTTGGTGTGGGTACGTCGTAACTCACCCTCTCAACTTTCATTTCAGGTCTTGAGAAGCAAGCGTAGTCACCTGTCACGATGGTCTTAAAACCATAGCTCATTTTAGCATCACTCCTTTTAAGCTTATATTAGTATTTGGTACATTACTTTCGCTCTACATATATGATACTCCATTATGAATAAAATGTCAATAGTTTTCATGTATAAAAAAAGTGTCGGATTTTAGGCATATTTCACAATTCTACGTTCAATGGTTTGTGGTATAAAAAAGTTGACTTTTTAAAATAATGTTTGTATAATATACTTGTCTATGCTTTACGCATATGTGAGTTGAAAAATATTCGTATTCGGTACGATATGGAATGCAGCAAGTGGCAGACTGTCTTGGTGGCAGCCTGCCATTTGTTTTAGATGAAATAATCCTGCATTGCGGCTTGGGTGTCCAAACCTGTTTCATTATTATAATAACTTTGATTTTCAAGAATGAATATGCCTGTGCCGTGATCTTTGAGAACACCCTGAGAATAAAGATCCTTGAAAACGTTCATATAGACAGACACTGAATATTTCTGCAATGCTCTTCTTACTGACATATCACCATTACGCAAGGTTTCAACAAGTTTATGGCAAGTCTGGTCGTTAGGATCGTCGATAACGAGAGAGATAGTGTCGGCGGAGATATATTCAAACTGCATTGCGTAGCTTCGGAATGGTATGCTG
>ERZ894186.302-NODE-302-length-23598-cov-19.315338_pt1 | contig 23598 bp, 19 predicted proteins | sample MGYA00380280_ERZ894186 | MGnify/ENA primary metagenome ERZ894186 (study PRJEB32331, sample SAMN06328449) | human gut metagenome | biome: human gut microbiome; feature: stool | host: Homo sapiens | collected 2013-02-13 ... | reverse complement strand
GCCTTTTTTGCCGATTAAAAGAGTGATCATTGTGAAGTCCTCCTGTGTATTTTTTCCGCAGGTGCGGATTTACGCCTTTTTATTTGGAAAGTCTTGCTTCCAGTGCTTCTTTTTCGCCTTCGTAACCCGGCTTGCCGAGCAGAGCAAACATATTCTTCTTATAGCTTTCAACGCCCGGCTGGTTGAACGGGTTCACGCCAAGGAGATAGCCGGAGATGGCGCAGGCCTTCTCGAAGAAGTAGATGATCTGGCCGAGGGTATCCTCGGAGAAATCGGGAGCGGAGATCACAACGTTCGGCACGCCGCCGTCGTTGTGTGCCAGCACGGTGCCCTCAAACGCCTTGCGGTTGATATACGCCATGCTCTTGCCCTCGAGGAAATTGAGGCCGTCTACGTTTGCCGGGTCGTTGCCGATGACAACTTCGCGCTTCGGCTTCTCAAACAGCATCACGGTCTCAAAGAGGCTGCGTCTGCCGTCCTGAATGTACTGACCCATGGAGTGCAGGTCTGTGGAGAAGACAACGGATGCCGGGAACAGGCCCTTGCCGTCCTTGCCCTCGCTCTCGCCGTACAACTGCTTCCACCACTCGTTCATGAGCGTGTAGCACGGCTCGTAGCTGACCATCACTTCGGTCGTCTTGCCCTTATTGTAAAGAATGTTGCGAATGGCAGCATACTTGTAGCAATCGTTTTCTTCCATGTTCGGGTTGTTGTAGGCAGCCTGTGCCTTCTGTGCGCCCGCCATGAGTGCGTCGATATCCGCACCGGCCACAGCGATGGGCAGCAGACCCACAGCGGTGAGAACGGAGTAACGGCCGCCGACATCATCCGGTACAACGAAGGTCGCGTAGCCTTCTTCGTCCGCAAGGTGCTTCAACGTGCCGCGCGCCTTATCGGTCGTGCAGAAAATACGCTTCTTTGCTTCTTCCTTGCCGTACTTCTTCTCGAGGATCTCGCGGAAAACACGGAACGCGATAGCCGGCTCCGTGGTGGTGCCGGACTTGGAAATCATGTTGATGGAAATATCCTTGCCCTCGCAAATCTCAACCAGCTCCGCCAGCGCGGTGGAAGAAATACTGTTGCCGGTGAAATAGATGTCCGGCGTATCTTTCTTCAGTGCATTGTAGTGCTCGCTCTTGAGGAACTCGATTGCTGCGCGTGCACCGAGGTAGGAGCCGCCGATGCCGATGACTACCAGCGCCTGAGAGTCCTGCTGAATTTTTCGGGCCGCCGCCTGAATGCGGGCGAACTCCTCCCGGTCATACTGCCGGGGCAGCTGCACCCAGCCGGTGAACTCGCCGCCTGCGCCGTCACCGTGCTGCAAATGGCTGTGGGCCAGCCGCAGCTGGGCGGCACGGGCCTCCTCGTAGGGCAGCGGGATAAACTGCCGGATATGGGACAGATCCATCTGTATCATATCAGATGCCTCCTCTGTACAATTTGGTTTATCATACAACGTTTTCCCGTGGAATACAAGAGGAAACCTACCCAAAAGCGGCTTTCAGCCGGCAAAAAATGCCGCCGACAGCATCCGGCGCAGCATGGTGCCGAAGGTAAGGCGCTCCACGCTCTGCGCCGCCCGGATGGGGATGGACTGCACCGTCTCGCCGGCGGCATCCGTCAGCGTCAGAGTCCCCAGTTCCTGTCCGGCGGACACCGGGGCCTCCACCTGTTCCGCCAGTGTGACGGACTGGGACAGCCCCCCGGCCTGACTTTTCTGCACCAGCGCCACCGCTTCCTGCGGGTCGATGCAGGGCTGCACCGTCTCCGTCTCCCCCAGCACCACCGGGATGGCGGGGAAAGGTTCCTCCGGCGCCGTGTGCAGCAGGGCGTAGGTGGAGAAGCCGTAGTTCAGCAGGGCCTTGGCATCCTCGAACCGCTGCTGGCCGGTAGGGGACTTCAGTACCACGGCGATGAGCTCCATGCCCTCTCGCTCCGCCGTGGCGGACAGGCAGTATTTGGCGCTGTCGGTGGAGCCGGTTTTCAGGCCCGTGGCCCCGTCGTAGAACCGGATCAGCTTGTTGGTGTTGGCCAGCTGGAAGGTGCCGTCCCGCAGGGTATCCATCCAGATGGTGGTGTAGCGGCGGATGTCCGGGTGCTTTTCGATGAGTTCCCGGCTCATGAGGGCGATGTCCCATGCACTGGTGACGTGTCCCTCCGCCGGAAGGCCGGTGCAGTTGACGAAGTGGGTGTCCGTCATGCCCAGCTCCTTGGCCCGTGTGTTCATCTGCTCCACAAACAGCTCCGTCACCCCGGCCACGCACTCCGCCAGCGCCACGGCGGCGTCGTTGCCGCTGGCCACGCACACCGCCTTCAAAAGATCGTCTACGGTGATCTGCTCACCCTCCGACAGGTAGACATGGCTGCCGCCCATAGAGGCGGCGTAGGCGCTGACCGTCACCACGTCGTCGTAGTGGAGGCTGCCCTTTTCGATGGCCTCCATGGTCAAAAGCAGCGTCATCACCTTGGTGACACTGGCCGGCTCCAGCGCCTCGTGCTCATTTTGGGCGTACAGCACCTGTCCCGTCTCTTTCTCCATCAGCAGCGCCGCCTCCGCCCGTATCGGCAGCTCTACCGCTCCGGCCTGTACCGGCGTCAGCGCCAGCACCAGCAGCAGCGCCGCCCATAAGCCCGCCATCCGTCTCATATGCAGCCCTCCGTTCCGTTTTGTTTCCAGCATATGCGGCGGTGAAATTTTCATGCCGCCATCGACAAAATTTCCGGTTGCAAAGCCGGGGGATATCTGCTATAATAGACAAGTATTCAAAATGCAGGGTTAGTACATCGGTAGTACATCGGCTTCCCAAGCCGAGGAGGCGGGTTCGATTCCCGTACCCTGCTCCAAAAAGAAAGACACCCCTACGGGTGTCTTTCTTTTTGGAGCAGCACTTTTGCTCCGCAAAAGTGGTCGCCTGCGGGCGGGTGATTTAACATGCAAGGGAAACCCGACGAAGGTTTCCCTTGCATACATTCCTTTCCTTGCGATATACAGGAGTGCGCACGGGCAGCAAAACCTGTGGGCGATCACAAAAAAGGACTTCAAGAGAAATCTTGAAGTCCTTTTTCTTTTGCCTGTAAACCGTTGTGCCACAAGGCTTTGCGGGATTTGCGATGTGGGAATTGCTGCGACATTTTCATAAAAATTTTATAAGGGTTGCATATACAAGGGCAACAAACTACTGCCTGACACAGTAATATAAGAGGCTTTTCATGGATGGCCTAATCTGTTATAGTAGAAAGAAAGAAGTTTGTGCGTAGCTTGAAGTATAAATATTGGAAATCCGTCATCGATCTCCGAAGATGTATGGAATGCAAAAAGCATCAAGGGAAAATTTACTTGCTCTATGATATTATTCCAGAAGAACCACCGCTCCATCCTAATTGTCGCTGCTCTGTTCAACGCTTAGAGGCAAAAACGGCTGGCACAGCGACAAAGATTGGCCTGCGGGGGGCCGATTGGTGGCTAAAAACTTTTCGTCAGCTACCTGGATACTATATAACTGAGGACGAAGCTACCAAGTTAGGATGGATTCCGATTTTAGCAAATCTTGCCAGTATTGCACCTGGTAAGATGCTGACAAAGGGCGTTTACAAAAACAGAGACAAGCGGCTCCCCGATGCACTTGGACGAATATGGTACGAGGCTGACATCCATTACTCTTTTGGTGACCGAGGCGGTGAACGAATTCTCTACTCCAACGATGGATCGATTTTTGTTACTTACGACCATTACGCCACATTTGTCGAGATTGTTTGACAGAAAGGAGCTTTGTTATGAATCGCAACGCATATACGCCCATTACAGCCGACCCCGTTTTACTGCGCCTGAACAGCTGCAGGGACTGGGGCACATTACATCAGCGTATCCGCAAGGCATTTGGATTTCCCGACTATTACGGGGAAAACTGGGATGCCATGTGGGATTGCCTGACGGATGTGTTTTTGCAGCCGGTGCAAAGGCACATTGTGGTGGAGGGCTTTGACGCCATGCCGCAGGAGCTGCGGGCGTACGCCGCTCCGATGCAGGAGATCTTCAGCGACCTTCAGGAGAAATATCCTTGGGTCTCGGTCACATACCGCTGATTATACGGACAACAAAGCCTGTGGGCAGCCGGAGAGAGGAAGGACGCTCCACAAGGGCTGTCCTTCCTCCTGTTATGCCCTGATAGCGTGCGCCGCCCTTCGACAGCACACGTTTTTCACCGGATATTGTACTTTTTCATCTTATAGGCGAGGTTCTGCTTGCTGACCTGCAGCTCCGCCGCCGTTTTGGTGAGGCTGCCGCCGTTGCGGCGGTAGGCGTCCTCGATGAGGAGGACCTCGTACCGAGCCAGCATCTCATGGAGGGGCAGGCCCCGGACGTCCTCGGCGTGCATGGTGTCCACCGCCAGCCGGGAGAGGATGTAGTTGGGGATATCGTTGCGGGTGAGGATGGCGGTGTGATTGTTGTGGAAGGCGGATTCGATGACGTTTTTCAGCTCCCGGACGTTGCCGGGCCAGTTATAGGCCAGAAAGATATCCTGTACCTCGCTGCTGTATGCCATGATCTGCTTGTGGAATTTCTTGTTGTAGTGCTTGCGGAAATATTCCATCAGCAGGGGGATATCCCCCTTCCGCCGGTACAGCTCCGGGATATCGTACCGCAGCACGCACAGGCGGTAGAAGATATCCTCCCGGATCTTATTCCGCTCTACGCAGCCCTCCGGGTCCTCGTTGACGGCGGCGATGATCCGCACGTTCACCTGCTTTTCCTCCTTGGCGCCGATGCGGCGGATGCAGTTGTCCTCCAGCACCCGCAGCAGCTTGGCCTGCGCCGTCAGCTCCATGGAGTTGATCTCGTCGAGGAACAGAGTGCCGCCGTCGGCCAGCTCGAACAGACCCGGCGTATCCTTAGCCCCGGTGTAGCTGCCCTTGGTGGTGCCGAAGAGGATGCTCTCCAGCAGGGTACTGGGGATGGAGGCGCAGTTCTGCTTGATGAAGGGGGCATCCTTGCGGCGGCTGGTTTTCTGGATGGCGTTGACGATGAGTTCCTTGCCGGTGCCGGTCTTGCCGTAGACCAGCACATGGGCGTCACTGTCGGCGGTCTGCAAGATCTTCTCCTTGATACGGATCATCTCGCCATCCTGCGTGACGATGTCCTCCAGCGACTGGTCGGAGGTGTTGTAGCTTTTGGTGAGGGCGCTGATGAGGCTGATGTCGAAGCTCAGACGCCGCTCGGTGACGTGGGCGTCCTTGTAGATGACCATGTCGATAACGCCCACCACCTCGCCGTGCTCCTTAATGGGGACGGCACTGCAGTTGGCCTCCATGGAGTCCCCCTTGTAGTTGATATAGGTCTGCTCGTAGTTGATGAAGCTCTCTCCCGTCTCCAGTGCCCGGCAGATGTAGCTGTCCTCCCGTTTCAGGGAGGGGTAAATTTCAAAGAGGCTGCGGTTCAGGGGTTCGTCCTGCCGCAGATTCACCAGATCGGGATAGGCGGTGTAGTAGTGGCGGATGATGCAGTTTTTGTCCACCACCATCAGGCCGTCCACATAGTCCACCAGACGGAGCATTTGTTCAAAGTTCTTGTTCATAGTTCATACCTCCTGAGAAAAAGAATGGGAAAGGGGCGAGACAAAAAATCTTGACACGGCGCAGAGCAAGGGCGGAAGTGAAAGGTGTCTGCAATGCCGGATCGGGTGACTATTTGGCGAAAACGCCGGGTTTTCCGGAAAAATCTTGTGAAAACCGCTGGATGAGGAGCGAAACTTGCGGAATAACCGCGGAAGCTGTCATACTGGCACGGGAGTTGCTGTTTAGTTTGGCATCAACCTGATATGTGAGGAGATACCATGAGCGATCAAAAAATCAAGAATAGGGAGGCCCTGCTGTCCCACGGCGACGCCGGGGCCAAGGCACAGGTGCTGGAGCTGACGGAGCGGGTGCTGCACCGACTGGATGCCCGGAAGCGGCTCCATGAGATGATGCACCGGGAGGGCAGCGAGCTGGTCATCGGCAGCCGCCGCCACGATCTGAGCCAGTACCGTCATGTGTACGCTTTTTCCTCCGGCAAGGCGGGCAATCACATGGCACGAGCCTTCGAGGATCTGCTGGGGGAGTATCTGACGCTGGGCGTCACCATCATCAAGATCCGGGATGAGGAGGACGTCTATCGAAAGACGGAGGTCTATGTAGGAGGGCATCCCCTGCCCAATGAGGAGGGCATCCGGGGCTGCCAGCGGATGATCGACATCGCAGAGCAGATGGGGCCGGACGACCTGCTGCTGCTGGGCCTTACCGGCGGGTGCTCGGCGCTGATGGGCTACCCGGTGGAGGGAACCACACTGGAGGATCTGCAGGAGGCCACGGATGTGATGCTGAAGGCCGGGATGTGGGTCATGGACATCAACGACATCCGGGGGCATCTGTCCCGCATGAGCCGGGGAAGGCTGGGGCAGCACATCCACGGGGCCAAGATCCTCTGCTTCGAGATCTGGGACGCCGTGGGGCTGGATGATATCACCGATTACACGGAGCCGGTACCCATTATGGGAACCCCTGTGGGCTACGACACCGTGACCTTCGAGGACATCGGAGCCATCCTCCGCAAATACCACATCGAGGACAAGCTGCCCCGCAATGTGGCCCGGTATCTGCTGGACTATGACCCGGCGCAGGAGACGCCCCAGACCATGACCAACGATGTGGATTACTATATCGTCAATACCCTGCCGGACTCCTGCCAGGCGGCACTGGAGGCGGCGGAGGAGATGGGAATACCCGCCCATGTGCTGACCACCTACGCCGAGGGGGAGAGCCGGGACTACGGCACCTTTATGGCCTCGCTGGCCCATGAGGTGGTGAAGAACGAACGGCCCTTCCGGGCGCCCTGCTTCCTGTTCTCCGCCGGGGAGACGACCACCGCCATTCCTGACAGCAGCCTCATCCGGGGCCATGGCGGCCCGTCACAGGAAATGACGGCGGCCTTTGCCGTGGCAGCGGAGGGGTTGAAGAATGTGTGCCTGCTGTCCATGGACAGCGAGGGTACCGACGGCACCACCCCGGTGGCAGGCGGCCTGACCGACGGCACCACCGGGACTGCTGCCGCAGAGCGGGGCATCGACCTGCGGAAGGCGCTGCGGGAGCACGCCGCCTATGAGGCACTGGAGCCGCTGGGGGATACGGTGCTCACCGGGAACACGGGAACCAATTTGTGCGATTTTAATGTGCTGTACATCGGCACACAGGAGTAAGGAGGAACTATTATGAAAATTCAGGATCTGCGGGCCAGAGAGATCATCGACTGCAAGGGAAAGCCCCTGCTGGAGGTGGATATCATCACCGAGGACGGCACCATGGGCCGGGCAGCGTCCCCCTCTGGTATCTCCGCCGGGGAACACGAGGCCATGGTGCTGCGGGACGGTGACCAGAGCCGTTATGACGGCAACGGCGTCCGCAAGGCCGTGGAGATGGCGGAGAAGGTGGTCCTGCCTGCCATCCAGGGCATGGACGTGCTGGACCAGCAGGCGCTGGACCGCCGTCTCATGGAACTGGACGGCACCACCAATAAGTCTCATCTGGGGGGCAATGTCACGTACAGCACGTCGCTGGCGGTCATGCGGGCCGGATGCCAGCTGCGCCATGTGTCCCAGTACCGCTATCTGAACCCCGGTGACATCCGCACCATCCCTCTGCCCACCTCGGATATGTTCGCCGGAGGCAGCTATGAGGACGACACCATGCCGGTGCAGGAGACCACCATTGTTCCCTATAAGGCATCCTCCATCGCCGAGGCCACGGAGATCCTCTGCAAGGTCTATAAGAAGCTGCCGGAGGTCATCCGGGAATTTCAGGGCGGTCGCCGCCCGGAGATCGGCGCCATGTCCGAGTATATGGCTCCCAGCACCGATTTCATGGACTGCCTGGATATCCTCTATGAGACGGCCAAGCGCTGCCACTGCGAGGAGAAGATTGCCTTCCATATGGACTGCGCTTTCAGCGAGATCTACGACGCCAAGCGGGGAACCTATCACTACTGCGGCCGGGAGGTGGATCTGGACGAGATCATCGGCATCCTGAAGCAGGCCACGGAGAAGTATAACTTCCTCTACATCGAGGATCCGGTGGACGAGAACGACTGGGAGGGCTGGGTGAAGGCCGCCAAGGCGCTGGATCGCACCACCCTCTGCGGCGATGACCTCACCGTCACCAACATCGACTATCTTCGTAAGGCACTGGACATGGGGGCTTGTGGGGCCTTCGTCTTTAAGCCCAATCAGGTGGGGACCGTCACGGAGGCTATGGAAGCCCAGCGCTATGCCGTGGAGCACGGGATGTTCTCCATCCCCTCCATCCGGGCGGGCGGCGTCAGCGACGACCCTGTGGCGGATATGGGCATCGCCGGCGGAGCGGCGGCGGTGAAGCTGGGCCCGCCCAAGTTCGGTCACGCCATTCACATCGTCAACTCTCTGCTGCGGGCGGAGACGGAGCTGCCGGAGGCCAAGCCCTTCGACTTCTCGCCCTTCGTGAAGTTCTGAGGTGCTTGCCCCTATTGTAAGAGATATCAAGGGAAAATGCAAGTTTTTTTACAGAAAAGTCAGTGAAAACTGATACAGAGTAAAAATATTTTTACAATTTGCTCTCTACACCCCCTCAAGTAGGAGACCGCAGCGGACGCAGAACACGGCGCCGCTGCGGTCTCCCTGCGAAAAAACGGCTTGCGCCGGGGCGGTGGATGCACTATAATAAACTATGATAATATGATAACAAAAAAATCCCGTGCAGGGAGATCCGGGAGGGAAGCACAGTGGAACTGGAGCTGAGGCAGGAACAACAGCTGTCCATGCGGCAGCTGCATAGTCTGCGGCTGCTGCAAATGGGGCGGCTGGAGATACGGGAGTATCTGGAGGCCGTGGCGCAGGAAAACCCCACGGTGGAGCTGGAGCTGCCCCACGAGGAGGAGCCCCTGACCAGACAGGCCGAGCGCTGGCTGGACCGCTGGCGCTGGCTGGAGGAAAACGACCGCCAGAACAGCTACTATGAGCGGCCCAATCAGGAGGAAGAGGACTCTCCCATGAACCGCATCGGCACCGACGGAGGTCTGGCGGAGACGTTGGAGAGTTTTCTGTGCCGCCAGATCGCCGGACTGGAGGTGCCGGAGAGGCAGCGGCAGCTGCTTTACTATCTGGTGGGCTGTCTGGAGGACAGCGGGTACCTCACCGTGCCGACGGAGGAGCTGGCCGCCGGGGCTGGTGTGCCGGAGGAGGAGCTGCGCCGCAGCATCGCACGGCTGCAGACGCTGGAGCCGGCGGGGGTGGGGGCTGCGGATCTGAGCCAGTGCCTGTACCTGCAGCTGCAGCGCATCGGAGATGACGGCCCCGCCACCCAGATCGTGCTGCACCATCTGGAGGCGCTGGCCAGGAACCGCTATCACCAGATCGCACAGACCCTGCACATCTCGCAGGAGGAGGTGCGCCGGGCCCAGCAGCGCATCCGGCAGCTGGATCCCCGGCCGGGGCGACAGTTCAGTCCGCCGGAGCCGGCCCCCATGGTGTACCCGGATGTGTTTGTGGTGGAGCAGGAGGGGGAGTTCGTCTGCGACGACCACCGGCGTCCGGCCCCCATGCTGCACCTGAACCGGTACTATCAGGATCTGTACCGCCAGACGGATGATCCGGAGGTCAAAAAGTATCTGGCGGAGAAGCTGGTGCAGGCGGAGAACGTGTTGTTTGCCCTGCGGCAGCGGGAGAGCACCATGCTGCGCTGCGCCCGGTTCGTGACGGCGGGGCAGCAGGCATTTTTCCGGGACGGCCCCCGTGCCCTGCGGCCCATGTATATGACGGAGGCGGCACAGGCGCTGGACGTGCATCTGTCCACCGTCAGCCGTGCGGTGAAGGATAAGTACCTCCAGTGCCGGCAGGGGGTGTTCCCCCTGAGCTACTTTTTCTCCGCTCCGGCCCCGGACGGCAGCGATGTCAGCCGCCGGGCGGTGCTGCTGCAGCTGCGGGAGCTGATCGACGGGGAGGACAAGGCTCATCCCCTGTCGGATGAAAAGCTGCGGTGTCTGCTGGAGCAGAAGGGCTGCGTCCTGTCCCGGCGCACCGTGGCCAAGTACCGGGAGGAGCTGGGCATCCCCGGCACGGCGGGCCGCCGGGAGTAACAGCATAAGCTTATTTTTAAAAGCAGAAGCGGGGAGCCGAATGGCTCCCCGCTTCTGCTTTCACCTGTGGGAGTGGGATTGGATCACTTCCGCAGCACGGTGTACTTGTCCATAAGCTCGTGGTTGATCTCCACGCCGAGGCCCGGCTTCTGAGGCACGGCGATGTAGCCGTCCTTATCCACCACCAGAGGCTCCGTGAGCATCATGTCACGCACCTCGTAGGGCCAGTAGGGAGGATCGTAGCAGTACTCGATGAAGGGGCAGTTGCTGACGGCGCCCGCCATATGCAGGGCGGCGGCCATACCCATACCATGAGTCCAGGTGTGGGGGGTGTAGATCTTGTTCTCCGCCTCCGCCATGGCAGCTACCTTCCGGTTCTGCACGAAGCCGCCGGAGAGCACCACGTCCATCTGATAGATGTCGAAGCAGTTGTGCTTGATGAGGTCACGGTACTCGTGGACCTGAGCGTTCAGCTCGCCGCCGGCCACATGGAGGGTGGTGCGCTTGCGCAGCTCCGCCAGACCCTCGAAGTCGTAGCCGTACAGGGGCTCCTCGATCCACTCGATGCCGATCTCTTCGAAGGCACGGCACACGTTCAGGGCCTTCTTCAGATCCCACTTGGCCACGGACCGCTTGCCGGTGAAGAACCAGCCCTGATTGGCGTCCACGGCGATCTTCAGCTTGTCGCCTACCCGCTTTTTGATCTCGGCGATGATACGGACGTCCTCGAAGGGATCGTCGTGGTGAGCACGGAGCTTCATCATCTTGAAGCCCTCGGCAATATACCGCTCGGCGTCCTCCACACGCTCCTCCACGGACTTCAGGGAGCCGGTGCTGGCGTAGGCCAGAACCTTGTCCTGCACGCCGCCCAGCATCTTATAGATGGGGAGGTTGGCGTATTTGCCCAGTGCATCCCACACGGCTACCTCCACGCACCAGGGGCGATAGGCGTACAGGGAGGCGTTGACGAGGCCGGTGTTGATGGCCTCTACCTGCGTGATCTCCTTGCCAATGACCAGCGGGCGGATGTGGGTGTCCCAGATACCCGCCAGCAGCTGGGAGGAGTCGCAGGCGGCACCATAGCCGTGGATACCGTCGTCGGTGATGATCTCAGCGATGGTAACGAACAGCTTGGTCTCCGGATTGCCGGGGTTCCAGGTGGAGGGGAAGGGATGGGGCAGGGGGACTTCCACCACCTGCAGCTTAGCGTCGATAATTTTCACGGTTATATCCTCCTATTCGTGTCCAGAATTTGGATGGGATCAGGCGGCGTCCTGAGGGGCCTTGGCATCCTTACCACGGCCCACGTGCTTATTCAGCAGGAAGGACACCAGGCAGATGAGCACCAGCGTGATGGCAAGTCCCACGAAGGCACCGCCCTTCATCAGGCCGCTGACGATATAGCCAACCAGAGACGATCCGGCAACCGTCAGGGCATAGGGCAGCTGCGTGCGCACGTGGTCGATGTGGTCGCAGGAGGAGCCCATGGAGGACATAACGGTGGTGTCGGAGATGGGGGAGCAGTGGTCGCCGAAGATACCGCCGGACAGCACCACGCCGATGGCCATGCCTACGGGGGCACCGATGGAGATGGCCAGAGGCACGGCGATGGGGATGAAGATGGCGAATACGCTCCAGGAGCTGCCGGTGGAGAAGGAGGTCAGGCAGGTAGCGATGAAGATGATAGCGCACATAGAGGTGGGGGTCAGGAAACTCTCGCAGGTGCTGACGATCCAAGTGGAAGTGCCGCAGGCGGAGCAGATGCTGCCGATGCCCCAGGCCAGCATGAGGATCATCAGGACCTCCATCATGCCCGTGCAGCCCTCGATGAAGGTGCTCAGGGCCTTCTTGAAGTTCCAGACCTTGCTGATCATGCCCATGATGATGGCGGCGATGGAAGCCAGAATGAAGGCGGTATCCAGCGCACGCAGGGAGCTGCCGTTGGCCAGCGCACCAAAGAAGCCATTGGTCTTGATGTCACCGGTGTAGAACAGGCCCACGAAGATGAACACCAGCAGCACGATGACGGGAACCAGCATATTCCAGATGGAGGGCTTGGCACCTTCCGGAAGATCCTCCTGCTCGATCTCACGGCGGATCTCGGCGCCGTCACGGTACAGCTTGCCGGTGAGCAGCGCACGGTCCTCGGCCTTCTTCATGGGGCCGTAGTCCCAGCCGGTGACGGCGATGATGAGCACCATGAGGATGGAGCCGATGGTGTAGTACTGATAGGGGATACCGGCCGCGAAGTCTACCTGAGGATTGCCGTTATAGCCGGTGGAGGTGTAGAAGGTGGCGATGAGGCCGATGATGTAAGCGCCCCAGGCGGAGATGGGGAACAGAGTGGGGACGGCCGCCGTGGTGGAGTCCACGATGTAGGCCAGCTTCTCACGGGAGACCTTTACCTTATCGGTAAAGCTGCGGCAGATGGGGCCCACCAGCACGGGGTTGGTGGAATCGGAGAACCAGACGAACACGCCGCCCAGCCAAGTCAGCACCTGAGCGCCCCGGCGGGTCTTGCCGGCGCCGTGGCTGACGGCATTGGCGAAGGCTTGGGCACCTCCGTTCTTTTCCAGCAGCAGCGACAAACCGCCGCAGAAGGTGGTCAGCGCCAGGATGCGCTGGTGGTCGGTATCCTCGAAGCCGGGGAGGATGTAATCGAAGAAGGTGCTGTAAAAGCCCTCCCACAGATTACCGCCGCACAGCATCACGGCACCGACGAACACGGCAATGAACAGAGACAGCACGACCTGGCGTGTGATGACCGCCAGGAGGATGGCCAGCAGAGGGGGAACGATGGCCAATAGGGTAGGTGAAAACTCCATATGTCGTCCTTTCCTCACTCGAAGAGTGAAACATAAATTCTGCGGTCCGTGGACCGTCTGCCCATAGTAATAGCAAGTGACGTGCCAGCCTGAGAAACGGCGATTTTTCGGGGATTTTGGGGGACGGTAAAAGCAATGAGCTGCATTTTGTCAAAAATATTTGATTTTGCATCCGGACGCCAGCATTTTCTATCAAGAAATTTTGACAAAACCGGAGAAATATGAAGAATTTGTAAAAATTTGATGTGTGGGGGGGAGGAGGCTTGTCCTGAGGGCAGATGTAGGGCAGTTCGTTCTTCTTTTGTCTTCGACGGTGACAACTTTCTTTCGCTATTGGCAGAAAGTTACCCGCCGGAGGCAAAAAGAAAAAGCCACTGGCCGGAGAGAAAATACGACATATTTGCAAAGCGGCCTTGTAATGACGGAAGAATGAGCCGCAGCCACGACAGGAGCTTCCCCTTGATTCCGGCGGCGGGGTCTGGTATAATATTTGGGATTTTTCCCCGGCGGAGAGGCCAGAAAGCGAGTGATACCATATGCCTTTTCAGAAAATGACCATCGATGATATTCCGGTGATCGCCCCATATTTCCGCTTCGTCACCACAAATACTTGCGACTTCACCGTAGGCGGGATGTTCATGTGGCGGGACTACTTCCACATGGCGTGGCAGGTGAAGGACGGCGTGCTGTACTCCACCCTCACCGGTGAGGACGGAAATCTCTACTACAACCTGCCCCTGGGGGAGGATATTCCCGCCGGACTGCGGCAGTGCCTGACCCGCCACCCGGAGCGGCCGGTGCGGTTCTGCACCATCCCGGAGGCGGAGCTGCCCCTGTTCCGGGCGCTGCCGGGTCGGGTGGAGATTACGGAGGAGGAGAATTTTGCCGACTATCTGTACTCCGCTGAGGAGATGATCCGGCTGTCCGGCAAGAAGTTCAGCGGCCAGCGCAACCACATCAGCCGCTTCCTCCGCACCTGCCAGAGCTGGAGTTTCGAGCCGCTGGACAACACCGACGCAGCGGAGGTGGAGACTTTTTTTCACACACTGAACAAGAAGCTCAACTACACCCCCGGCGAGGCGGCGGAGGAAAACCATAAGGTGCAGGAGGTGCTGGAGCATCTGGATCAGTACGGTCTGGTGGGCGGCGTCCTCCGGGCCGACGGGGCCATCGTGGGCTTCACGCTGGGGGAGGTGCTGCGGGACACCCTGTATATCCACATCGAGAAGGCGGATCGGGACTACCCCGGCGCCTATCAGATGCTGTGCCGCCAGTTCTGCACCGCCTATGCCGACGGCCTTGCGTATGTGAACCGGGAGGAGGACATGGGGGATCTGGGCCTGCGGAAGGCCAAGCGGGATCTGCACCCGGTGACGCAGCTGAAGAAGTACACCGTGGAGGTGTGGTGACTGTTCCCCTCCTACGGACAAAACGGTTGCGTCGTGCCGCAGAATGAAGTATAATCAAGGAGAGTTCCATGAAAAAATGACAGGAGGCATTTCTCATGCAAAAACTGGAGAAACAATTTCATATCCACTGTGTGGAGGGCGACGTGGGCCGGTATGTGATCCTGCCCGGCGACCCCGGCCGCTGCGAAAAGATCGCCGCCCTGTTTGACAACGCACACTTCGTGGCCCAGAATCGGGAGTACACCATCTACACCGGCACCCTGCTGGGGGAGAAGGTCTCCGTCTGCTCCACCGGCATCGGCGGCCCTTCGGCCTCCATCGCCATGGAGGAGCTGCACAATATCGGCGCCGACACCTTTATCCGGGTGGGTACCTGCGGCGGCATCGATCTGGATGTCCGCTCCGGCGACGTGGTGGTGGCCACCGGCGCCATCCGCTTCGAGCACACCAGCCGGGAGTATGCGCCCATCGAGTACCCCGCCGTGGCCAACTTCGAGGTGACCACAGCGCTGGTGGAGGCGTCCCGTGCGCTGGGCAAGCGGACGCAGGTGGGCGTGGTGCAGTGCAAGGATGCCTTCTACGGTCAGCACAGCCCCGCCAGGATGCCGGTGTCCTATGAGCTGCTGAACAAGTGGGAGGCGTGGAAGCGTCTGGGCGTCAAGGCCAGCGAGATGGAGTCCGCTGCCCTGTTCGTGGTGGCGGATGCGCTGGGCTGCCGCTGCGGCTCCTGCTTCCATGTGATCTGGAATCAGGAGCGGGAGGCCGCCGGTCTGGATCAGGACATGAGCGAGGACACCACCTCCGCCGTGCAGGTGGGCGTGGAGGCCCTGAAGCGCCTCATCGCCGCCGATCGGTTCCAGAAGGAGCAGTAAGGGGACAAGGGCATAAAACTCCCTGTGGGGCTGGCGGAGCAAGGGGGGCATCGAGATGTGGAAGCAGAATCGATCATTATTCGCCTACTTCCGATTCATGGGCTATGTGATGATGATCGTGGGCATCGTCCTGATCGTGAACGGGATCAAGGACTATGCCGAACAATCCCGTCAGAAGGACTGGATTCCCATAGAGGCCACGGTCACGGATGTCTCCAGCGAGGTAGTCAGCTCTTCGCCCGGAAGGCATGGCAGCAACAGCAGTACCTACTACATTATGGCGTATGAGTATGCCGTGGACGGAGAAACCTATACGGGCCGCACAGGGCGTATGTCATCGCCCCGTCTGATTGGTACTGTCATTACTGTGAAATATAACCCAGAAGTGCCGGAAGAGAATACGGCGATTCTCTCTCCCAATACCCACAATCTGCTGGTCCTTTTGATTTTGGGAACGACCATCGCAGTGGTGGGCTTTTTCCTCTCTGGGGTGCTGGAGCTACTTCGCAGCCTTCTGCGAAGGACGCACACAGAGGAGCTGAAGAAATCGGTTCCGGAGACAGACACGGGATTTGATTCAACGGCCATTGCAAAAATCCCGGCGAAGCAGTGGGTCCCCCGACTTGCGGCTTGGCTTCTTGCGTTCGTCGCCCTCGTCCTTTTCGTGAAATTCTTCCTCACGTCGGGAACTTCGGACTTGGATAAGTTCCGCAAGGCCGCAGCGGCAGCCGGCTATACTGCCGTGGACTCTACGGAGGATATCCGCCAGAGCTGGGGCATCGGTTCCATGCTAATCCGCTCTGTTTCCGTGCATGAGGACTCTCTGCGGTTGGACTACTGCAGGCTGGATTCCGCAGATGCCTGCTACCGTTTCTATGCCGCTGCGACCCTCCCCATCACCGGTGAGGTGACGGAGAGCAATACCTTTACTGGTCAGGTCTATGCCGTGGACAGCCCCACGAATTTCGCAGCAAAAATCCGCAGTGGACAGATAATGCTCTATGTGTATACCACGCAGGAGGGCAAGGCCGATGTGCTTGCGTTTCTGGAAGCTGCGGGCTGGTGGAGCGAATAAGAGGGCGAAAATCCCATATACGGGATGCCAAGGGAATAAAGAACAAGGCTGGCAGGTCAATGACCTGCCAGCCTTATTCTTTCGGCGTTGATGGATACTTGCTGCGCCCGATGGCACCTCGTTATACACGCAGAGAATTTTCCGCATTGGAAAGGGGCCTCTTACGTCTCCTCGAAGAGACTGGCCTGATAGGGCAGGGGGGAGCGCCCGATCTGACGGAACTGGGCGGCGTTTTCCTCCGCCAGAGTATCGCAGATGGCCATTTTCCGGATGATATTTTTCACGGTGCTGTCCAGCGTCGTCCCCTCCCGATAGTCGGCGGGGAAGATGAAGTCCACCCGGCCCTTGCTCAGCAGATCCTCCACCCCCTGACGGTTCTCCTCCTGATACACGGCGATGGCCTGCCCACCGTAGGCCCGCATCATCTTCATGCACGGCACGTCCGACAGGCCGTCCCCCACATAGATCATGTTGGTGAAGGGGATGCGCTTGCTGTCGTCGGGCATGGAGTCGTTGAGGGTCTTGTCGTCGGACACATCCAGCACGCCCTTGTTGATGCGGTAGACGAACTGGGTCTTGTTGGTGAAGTTTACGTCCAGCTTGGGCCAGCAGGCCAGCCCCTCCTCATCGTAGAAGAACTCGCAGGCGTAGATCTCCCGGAACTCGTGGGCGATGCCGCTGCCCTCGATGATCTCCCGTAGGCCGGAGGAGATGACGTAGTGCTCGATCTCCACCCCCAGCTGCTGGCCGAAGGCGTTGATGCGGCGGAACCACTCCCGCACGCCGGGAAAGAGCACCATGTCCCGTCCGCAGCGCACCAGAAAGTCCCGGTCCAGCCGCCGGTTCTGCTCCCGGCACTCATGGATCATGGTGTACATATAGGCCAGCAGGCCATCCATGTGGTTATCCCGGCCAAAGCCGTTGGCCTTCTGCCAGAATTGGGCCGGGGTATATCCCAGCGCCGGGATGAAGGTGTAATTCTCCATGTCCGTGGTACACAGGGTCTTGTCAAAATCGTACAACAGGGCGATGATGGGGCGGGTCATAGTGTCACTCCTTTGATGGGTTGGATAGCAGATAGCAAGCAGGGGCGGCTCACAGGAGCCGCCCCACGGTATTTAGTGTTCGCTGTTATAGTTGCGCCCGAACTTCAGGTCGTCCAGATTGAAGTCCGCCGAAAAGGGGGATTCCGTCTTGGCGGGCTCCTCCGCCGGGGCCTCCTGCGGGGCGGATTCTTCTGCCGGAGCCTCGGCTTCCTCTGCGGGAGCCTCCTCCACCGGTGCGGCGGGCTCCTCCGCAGCGTCTGCCACGGGGACACGGTCCTCCTCCGGGGCGGGCAGGGTCACAGGCTGGCCCTCCTCCACCTCTGCCTCCGGCAGAGAGTGCAGGAAGCTCACCTGCTGGGCGCAGAGGTCTGCGCTGCGGCGCAGGAAATCGGACAGGCTGTTCTGGGCCATGGTCAGCTTGTGCTGGGCCTGCGCCACCTGCTGCTCCAGCTGGACCACCTGCCGGTTGGCCTCCTCCTGGGCGTCCGAGAGCATCTTGTCCCGCTGGGCCTGTGCGTCGGAGACCATCTGGGCTGCCATCCGCTGGGCCGACAGCAGGGTGGAGCGCATGGCGTCCTCGGTGGCCCGATACTCCTCCACCTTCTCCGCCAGCACCTTCAGCTTGGCCTTCAGGGCGGCGTTGTCCTTATACAGGGCGGTATAATCCTCCGTCAGCGCATCCAGAAACTCGTCCACGGCGGCCATGCCGTAGCCGTTGTTGAAGCCGGATGCCTTGGGGAACGTCTTTTCGGAAACTTCCTGCGGTGTAAACATGATCTATCCCTCCGATTTACATCTCTATCCGGCCCTTACAGGTACAGGCCGTTGTTCTCCAGCTCGTCGATCAGGTCGCCCATGAGATCCACGGAATAGGGCGTGATGATATAGGTATTGGTGGAGACCTTCTTGATCTTCCCGTCACCGGCGTAGGCCACGCCGGAGAGGAAATCCACCAGCCGCCGGGCCACATCCTTGTTGGTACTCTCCAGATTCAGCACCACCGTGCGCTTTTCCCGCAGATGGTCAGCGATCTCCGAGGCGTTTTCAAAGCGCTCCGGCTTTACCAGCACCACCTTCAGCTGGGTGGTGGCGTGGATGTTCACCACCTTGTTGCGCCGCTCCTCCGCAGAGACCTCCTTGCGGCGGGAGGACTCACGGGGTTCACGGGGTTCGAAGTAGGTCGGCTCGCTGTCACGGCCCACATCCTCCTCGTAATCGTCATCCTCATCGTCATAGGGATGAATGATCTTCTTAAATTCGTCCATCAGGCTCATGGAAAGACCCTCCTGTTTCTTTATTTGGTATAATCCCTGGCACCGAAAATAGCAGTCCCCACCCGGACCATATTGCTGCCGACCCGGATGGCATCGGCAAAGTCGCCGCTCATGCCCATGGAGATGTATTCTAATTCATTATCGTATATTTTCCCGTTTATGTCAACATAAAGACGGTGCATTTTCTCGAAATATACCAGATTGCCGTGGGGGACCGTCTCCACCGGCGGGATGGTCATCAGTCCCCGGACCCGGACATGGGGCAGCTCACGGGCCAGAACGGCCGCCGCCTCCGTCTCCTCCGGGGCAAAGCCGCTCTTGGCCTCCTCGCCGCCGATGTTCACCTCCAGCAGGATATCCTGCACCAGCTGCTGCCGGGCAGCCTCCTTCTCCACCTCCCGCAGCAGGGCCTCGGAACCGATGGATTGGATGAGAGCGGCCTTGCCCACCACCTGCCGCACCTTGTTGCGCTGCAGATGGCCGATGAAGTGCAGGGGCGCTCCGTCATAGGCGTTCTGAGCCAGCTTGGCGGTCATCTCCTGCACCCGGTTCTCCCCCAGAGCGTCCACTCCGGCGGCGATGGCCTCCTGACAGGCGGCGGCGTCGTTCATCTTGCTGGCGCCCACCAGAATGATATCCCGCTCGCTGCGGCCGCTTTCTCGGGCGGCCTCCGCCATCTCCCGCCGCACGGCGGCAATGTGTTCCGTAATGGTCATACAGATCTTTCCTTTCCCGATGGAATCTATTTATGTGGCTGCATTGATTGGCCGATGGCATCTGCCGGGCGGCTGCTACTGCACGATCTGTCCGCCGGAGAGCTCACTGGAGGTGACGATGACCTCGTCCCCTGGCCGTAGGACGGAAACGTCCTGACTCGGGCTGGCAGCCTGCACCAGACTGTATCCGTCGCCCCGGTAGACCATGGACACCGGCTTGAAGCTGGCCACCTTGCCCACCACGCAGTAGACCCCCAGCTGGTTGTCCTCGTTCATCCGCAGGGCGTTGGTGGGGATCCGCAGTCCCTCATAGGACCGCAGCACCAGCTGAGCCGCCTGATGGCGCAGCTGGGTGGTCTGGGCCAGATACTCCCGGCAGGTCAGCACCACCGCCTGCTTGCCGTCTTCGGCGGCGCTGAGATAGGTGACCTGGGCGTCGATGTCCTGCTGCGCACCCTTGGAAAACCGCAGGGTCAGCCAGTCCCCCTTCTCCAGCTGCTGAGCCTGCTCCGTGGCGATCACGGCGGTGTAGGACCACGTCTCCCCGATGATGAGCTTTCCCAGAGAGCTGCCGCCGGTCTGGCCGGAGGGCAGCTCCTCCAGCTGGGAGGGGGTCACGGACTGCAAAAATTCCGGCGTCAGCAGGGACTCATAGCCGTCGCAGGCGGCGGAATAGGTGCCAGAGTGCTCCGCCGTCACCGTCCGGGCCCCGGAGAGGGAGCTCCGCAGAGCGGACAGCTCCCCCTGCACCGTGGCGATGTCCGCCTCGATCTCCTCGCCGGAGGAGTAGGTGTGGCTGCGCTTGAGGATGGCGGCCTTCAGCTGGGCCGTCTGGCCCGCCGCATCGTCGTAGTCGCCGCCGGAGAGGGAACGGCGGATGCTCAGCAGGCTCTCGGTGATGGAGCCGTCCAGCTTCAGGGTGGCGTCGGGGTTCAGATAGGAGGACAGGGCAAATTGCAGCTGCTGTAGCTGCAGCTCCTTGCTTTCGATCTGCTGCACGGTGTCCAGCGCATCGCTGCCGCTGTATACCGTGGCCACCGTCTGGCCCTTGCCCACCCGTTCGCCCTCGCTGACCTCATGGCGCACGGTGCCGCTTTCACCGGAGAGGACCTCCTCGTCCCGGACCAGCCAGCCGCTGACGTCGATGGTGTCCTCGGCGGAGCTCTGATAGACCAGCGTGGTGGTGAAGGGGTCCGTCAGGGCAAAATAGCCCTGTGCGGCGAAGTACAGCGCAATGGCCGCCAGCAGGGCGATGCTGAGAAAGCGGAAAACACGGGTGTTGTTCATGGCTCCTCCTTGGTGGAATGTTGGGACGCCTCACTCGTCCGACGGCAAGCAGGGCTCCTCCTGCAGCGAGACGGGGTGAATGGGAACGATGGTGGAAATAGCGTGCTTATAGATGATCTGCTGCTTGCCGTCGGTGTCCAGCACCACGGTGAAGCAGTCAAAGCCCGTCACCACGCCCCGCAGCTGAAAGCCGTTCATCAGAAAGATGGTCAGGGGAATGCTCTGCTTGCGGGCCTTGGTGAGAAAAATTTCCTGAAGGTTGTTGTTCTTCTGCATATCGTCTGCTCCTTTTCTCTGTTGGCGGACGACGTGCCGTCCGCTCCTGGGCTTATCGTAAGCCAAGAGCGGTGAGATATTCTGTCGCATTTTGCAGGCCCTGGGGAAAATTCGGCTCCTCTCCCCACAGGATCCAGTGAATGTCCGGGTTGCGCCGCAGCCACGTCAGCTGCCGCTTGGCGTACTGCCGGGAGCGGAGTTTGACCTCCTCGATGGCCTCGGTCACAGTGCAGCGGCCGTCTGCCGCCGCCAGAAACTGCTTGTAGCCGATGGCCTGCCACGCCGTAGCGGTGGGAGGCAGCCCCGCTGCCAGCAGGGCCTGCACCTCCTCCAGCAGTCCCTGCCGCACCATCTCATCCACCCGCAGGTCGATGCGTCGGCGCAGCTGCGCCCGATCCTGAAAGCTCAGGCCGATGTAGGCGGCCCGGTAGCGGGGCGGCTGCTGCCGGGTGCGGTGGTCGTGCTGGGTGATGGTCTCGCCGGTCTCATACCACACCTCCAGCGCCCGGAGGATGCGCTTTTCGTCGCCGGGGTGCAGCCTTGCGGCGCTGTCCGGGTCGATGGTTTGCAGCTCTGCCAGCAGCGGGCCGACGCCCTCCTGCTCCAGCCGCTGCTGCAGGCGCTGCCGGGTCACACCGCCGGCGCTTCCGGCGGCAAAGTCCGTGCCGCGGATCAGGGACTCCAGATACAGCCCCGTGCCGCCCACCAGAATAGGGCGGCGGCCCCGGCGGAGGATATCCTGCACACAGACATCGGCCTCCGATACGAACCGGGCCACGGACCAGCTCTCGGCGGGATCGGCCACGCCCACCATGTGGTGGGGGATGCCCTCCATCTCCTCCGGAGTGGGGGCGGCGGTGCCGATGGCCATGCCCCGGTAGATCTGCATGGAGTCCACGGACACCACCTCGCCGCCGAAGCGGTGGGCCAGCGCCACGCCCATTTTCGTTTTTCCCGTGGCGGTGGGACCCACCACGCAGATGATCTGTGGGATCATAGGGGGACTCCTTTCCCGATGGTTCTTTCTTTTTTTGCCGCCGGCGGGGCGCTTTCCCGGCTGCTGAGAGAAGTGGGTCGCCGGAGGCAGCAGAGAAATTTACGCCCGCTTGAACATCTTCTCCATTTCATATTTGGAAAGCTTCACAGCCACCGGGCGGCCATGGGGGCAGTAGCGGATCTCCCCGCTCTGCACCTTATCCGCCAGCGCCTGAAGCTCCGAGGGATCGGACCACATCCCCGCCTTGATGGCGGATTTGCAGGCCATGGTCTGGAGCAGACTGTCCCGTGCGGCGGCGGGATCGGCCCGGTTCAGCCGCAGTTCCTCCGCCAGCTCCTCCAGAGCGGCGGGGACATCCCCCACCTCCAGATCCGACGGCACCTGCCGCACCAGCACCGTGCCGTCTCCGAAGTCCTCGCACACAAAGCCGAACTCCTCCAGCAGGGGCAGCTGCTCCAGCAGGGAGGCGGCATCCTCCGCCGACAGCTCCACCGCCAGCGGCGACAGAAGCTGCTGGGACATCACCGGCTGGGTGTTGTTTTTCAGGGCATCGAACCGCACCCGCTCATGGGCGGCGTGCTTGTCGATGAGCCACACATTCTCCTGCCCGTCCTCGCAGATGATATACGTCCGCAGCACCTCGCCGGCCACTCGCCACGGGGCCTGACGCACCGGCTCCACCGTCTGCTGCGCTGCACTCTGCGGGGCAGCTTTCTCCTCTGCGGGGGACGGAACGCTCGTCTCCTGCACCGGCTCCGCCGGGACGGGAACGGTCTCCTCCGGCACGGATGCCGCCGGTGCTGACGGTTCCTCCTGCACGGCGGGGGGCGTGATGCGATAGCTGACGCCGGAGGAGGCGACGGTGAAGCTCTCCCCTCTTCGGGGGGCCACGTCGTGGACCTCCAGCGGCTGGGAGGCCGGTGCGGCGGGCCGGACGGTGTAGGAACCCAGAGGCTTCTTCTCCTCCGGCTGCGGCGCCCGCTCCCGGTACTGCTGCACCGTCATGGTCTGGTAAAAGGACTCCTGTTGGGGCTTTTTGGGCTGCGGAGCGGGGGTATTCAGGGCGTCCAGCACCGTGTAGTACACGGCGTTGAAGGCATCCTTGTCGTTGACAAATTTCACCACCGTCTTGGCAGGGTGGACATTGACGTCCAGCCGGTCGGCGGGCATGGTGAGCCGCAGCACGCAGCCGGGGAACTTTCCCTTCAGCAGTTGGTTGCGGTAGGCCTCCTCCAGCGCCGCTGTCAGCAGTTGGCTCTTGATGAACCGGCCGTTGACGAAGAACAGCTGGCGGCCACGGGTGCCGTGGCCGTTGAGGGGCTTGGTGACGAAGCCCTCCACGGAGATGTCGCCGCTGCGGCCGCTGATGGGCAGCAGCCCCATGGTGAAGTCCCGCCCCATGGCGGCGTACACCGCCGACTGCAGATCTCCGTCGCCGGGGGTGTGCAGCAGCTCCACACCATCCCGGATGAGCTTGAAGGAGATCTCCGGGTGGCTCAGGGCCAGATGCTGCACGATACCGCTGACGGCGGCCCCCTCGGCAGAATCCTTCTTCATGAATTTCATTCGGGCGGGGGTGTTGTAAAACAGGTCCCGGACGCAGATGGTGGTACCCTCCGGGCAGCCCACCTCCTCCACCTGACCGGGGACGCCCCCCTCCAGATGCAGGGAGGCCCCTGTCTC
>ERZ894186.293-NODE-293-length-24299-cov-8.536421_pt1 | contig 24299 bp, 19 predicted proteins | sample MGYA00380280_ERZ894186 | MGnify/ENA primary metagenome ERZ894186 (study PRJEB32331, sample SAMN06328449) | human gut metagenome | biome: human gut microbiome; feature: stool | host: Homo sapiens | collected 2013-02-13 ... | reverse complement strand
ATGCGGAAGTTTACGACGGAGATTTTTGATACGGGCGTGGCACTCGCAGCCTACGCGGGAATGCTGCTTTTTTATGACTGGCATCTGGCGCTTCTGTGTATGATTTTTCCGCCAATCTCTTACATTACGGCGGAGAAAATGAAGAAAATGGTACAGAGGACCGGTGCAGCCTATAAAATTCAGTCCGGTGTGCTCAGTGCGGCGACGCTGGACCGGGCGAAGAATGCGATCACGTACCGCGTGTTCGGATGTGAGCAGGAACGGCAGCAGGCATATGAGAGCAATCTCGATGCGTATGAAAAATCAGCAGTAAAAGCAAACATCTGGAGCACGGCGATGCCGCCGATTTACCGTGTAATTTCGATGGCAGGCTGTCTGTTTATCCTGTATTTTGGACAGAAAAACGTGCTCGGGAGAGGATGGCGTGCATGGGACATCGCATCATTTACGACATTTCTGGCATGTTTCGTAAAGCTGTCCGTAAAATCATCAAGTGCAGCGAAGCTGTTCAACGCAGTGCACAAGGCACAGGTTTCCTGGAATCGGATCAAAGGGCTGCTTGGGGCGCAGGATAAAATGCAGGACAGTGCAGCAGAAACGAAGGATCGAAATGGCCAGGGAATAAAGCAGTATAAGAGTGCTTTAAATAAAAATGGGCAGGAAGCAGATGCAGAAAAAGAGGAAAAACAAGCATTTGCAGGACGGAAAACATCCCCGCTCCTGCAGGTATCGCACCTCACCTTCGCCTACCCGGACGGCAAAATGATTCTGGATGACATCTCGTTTTCCGCAGAAAAGGGTCAGATCATCGGGATCACCGGCCCGGTGGCCTGCGGTAAATCGACGCTCGGCAAAGTATTTCTGTGCGAATATCCGTATGACGGGCAGATCTTGCTTGATGGGCGGGAACTTCAGAAAGAGACAGCTGCGCAGCGCACAGATCAGATCGGATACCTCGGTCATGATCCGGAGCTTTTTGCGGACAGCATAGCAGAAAATATCCTGCTTGGCGATCCGGAAGATGCGAACCGGTATCTAAAGCTGGTCTGCCTGGATCAGGAGGTTGGGGAGATGAGCGAAGGCGTGCAGACGCTGGTTGGAAACGGAGGTGTACGGCTTTCGGGCGGACAGGCACAGCGGCTGGCACTGGCGCGAACCTTATGCCATAAGAAACCGCTGCTGATTTTGGACGATCCGTTTTCGGCACTCGATCAAACGACGGAGCGGGAGGTCTTTGCGAATCTGAAAGAAACGGCGAAGGACAGCATGATACTCTTGTTTTCACACAGGCTGTATCTGTTCCCGGAACTGGATCAGGTGATCTGGATGGAAAACGGCCGCACGGTCGCGGGAACCCATGCAGAGCTGATGAAAAAAGTACCGGAATATGCAGAACTGATTCGTGCAGAGGAAGGGGAGAGAAAAGATGAAGCGTAAGCTGCAGGTAAAGACGGTCATTTTCATGACAGTAAAGCGGCAGAAATATCTGTCGGCAGGTATTTTCTGCGCGGTGGTCGGCGCGATTCTTCTGGCGCTGGTGCCGCCGCTCATCCTCGCACGCATTGTCGATACGATTACAGCAGGAAAAACGGCTGCATGTTCCTTTTTGCTTCTCTATTTTGCCGCGCTTGCCGCTGCCGGTTTTCTGGAGTCAGCAAGAGAAGGGCTTCTGACGGTCTTCGGGCAGAAGATCACACACGCGCTGCGCAGCGCACTGATGGAAAAATTTACGACGCTTACAGCGGATGAAATGAGCAGACAGGAGCCGGGTGCGCTTGTGTCACGGTTTGTCGGCGATGTGGATACCGTGGAAAATCTGTTTACATCAGGGCTTATCAGTATGTTTGCAGATGCATGTAAAATCATCAGCATTCTTGTGGTGATCTGGTTTCAGAATCGTGGCCTTACGCTTGTGCTGCTTGTTCTTCTTCCTTTTCTGTTCTGGTTTACGCGTCATGTGCAGAAAAATATGCTGGCTGCGCAGATTGAAAACCGAAGGGCGGTGGGACGGGCATCCAACCATGTGCCGGAAACGCTCCACAACATTCGGACAATCCACTGCCTTGGGAAAGAAAATTATATGGAACAGCGTTACGACAGGTATATCGGAGAGAGCTACCAGGCGATGGAGCGCACCAATTTTTATGACGCAGTGTATTCACCGGTTATTTTGATCCTGAATGCGGTTGTGGTCGCGGCTGTCATGCTGCTTTCTGCATCGGGAAATCCGCAGGTACTGAAACTGTTCGGTATGTCGGCCGGAACGGCGGTCGCAGTCATCAATTATATTTCGCAGATCTTCGGACCGGTCGAAAGCCTTGGCATGGAGATCCAGACGATCCAGTCGGCGGTCGCGGGTATCCACCGGATCAACGAGTTTTTTGCACTGGAGGAGCTGGAAGAGAAAAATAGTATGGAAGGTTTCGCGGCGGCGGTTGCTGACAAAAGCGAAACAGAGAATCGAAGCAGTGACGAAAATACGGCAAAAGCAGGAGCAGAGACAGAAAAGACAGGATGGACGGGGGAAGACAGAGCAGAAGCGCTTCCTTTTGTCGAATTTCGTGACGTGGTTTTTGGTTACGACGAACATATCGTTTTGAACCACGTGAGCTTCAAAGTCATGGACGGCGACCAGGTGACGCTGGCAGGTCGTACCGGAGCAGGGAAAAGCACGATCCTAAAGCTGCTGCTTGGTCTTTATGAGCCGCAAAGCGGTGAGGTGCTGATCCATGGTGTTCCTGCGGCGCAGATCAAAGAGGAGGAGCGCCGGAAACTGTTTGGTTACGTAGAACAGACCTTCCATATGGTACCCGGAACGGTGCGAGAGGAGATCACCTTGTTTGACCCTGCGATTACAGAGGCACAGGTACATGCAGCAGCAGAACTGACGGGATTAAAAGAGGCGATTGAAAGGCTGGAAAACGGTTACGATACGGTATGTACGCCGGAACTGTTTTCCCAGGGACAGTGGCAGCTGCTTTCCATCGCGCGGGCGGCAGCGGCCGATCCGTCGCTTTTACTGCTTGATGAGATTACGGCAAACCTCGATGCAGAGACGGAAAAAGCAGTCCTGCAGGCTCTGAAACGGGTGGTCGGAAACCGGACCGTGGTTTCCATTTCCCACCGGATCTCCGCGGAGATGGGACGGATCATTGCGGTGTGATCCCGGGGATTTACATTACGGAAGTTACTTTTACATTTAACGAAAAAAATATTGACTTGGAGCGAACTCCAGGGTGTATAGTGATTCTGATAAATGAAGTGCTGTTGAAGAAGGAATAGTACGATAACAAGATACAATTTTTTCTTCCGACAGAAATTCATCTGACTTGTATCGATACAGGAATTTACGTAAGGAAAAGGAGGAGAAGGCAGCATGGCAAAATTAGTAGCTTACTATTCAAGAGCGGACGAAAATTATTTTGGCGGACAGCTTCGGTACATCGAGGTTGGCAATACGGAAAAGGCGGCGAAGATGATCGCGGAGCAGACCGGCGCAGATCTTTTCAAGATTGAGCAGAAGACACCGTACGCGAAGGATTACAATACGTGCATTGCGCAGGCAAAGAAGGATCTGCAGGCCAAGGCACGGCCGGAGCTTGTAAGCCTGCCGGAAAATCTTGATAAATACGATGAAATTTATCTTGGGTACCCGAACTACTGGGGAACAATGCCGATGGCAGTTTATACCTTCCTGGAGCAGTTCGACTTTTCAGGGAAAAAGATTTATCCGTTCTGTACGCATGAAGGAAGCGGACTTGGCCGCACAGAGCAGGATATCAAAAATGCAGCAAAAAATGCAACAGTAGAGCGCGGCCTCGCAATCCACGGAAGCAGTGTAGATAATGCCGGAGCAGCAATAAAAAAATGGCTTTAAATCTTATAAGGAGGGGCCCACGTAAGTGGGAAGATGCCTTATAAGCTTGCGTCCGGTAAAAAAGCTTTACGGAAATGAGATCAGCGAAAAATCTTATAAGGAGGGAATAAAAAAATGGCAAAAATCGTACAGACCGCAGGAAGAAATGCACTTGGGACATTTGCCCCAGAGTTTGCACACTATAATGATGACGTATTATTTGGAGAAAACTGGAACAACGAAGACATTGATGTGAAACTGAGAAGCATCCTTACCGTGACAGCTCTTATGGCGCAGGGGATCACAGACAGCTCCCTGAAATTTCATCTGCAGAACGCAAAAGATCACGGAGTGACGCAGAAGGAGATCGCCGCAATCATCACACACGTAGGATTTTATGCAGGCTGGCCGAAGGCATGGGCAGTTTTCAATCTGGCAAAAGAAGTATGGAACGTTGATGCGATGGAAGATGCGGCAATCGATGCGAAAGCAAAGCATCAGGCATCCATGGTATTCCCGATCGGACAGCCAAACGATGCATTTGCACAATATTTTATCGGTCAGAGCTATCTTGCACCGGTATCCACGTCACAGGTTGGAGTGTTCAATGTGACATTTGAACCGGGCTGCAGAAATAACTGGCATGTCCATCACGCAAAAGAGGGCGGCGGACAGATTCTGGTCTGTGTAGCAGGACGCGGCTACTATCAGGAATGGGGCAAAGAAGCCGTTGAAATGAAACCGGGCGACTGCATCAATATTCCGGCGGGGGTAAAACACTGGCACGGAGCTGCACCGGATTCCTGGTTCTCCCATCTGGCAATCGAGGTGCCGGGTGTGGATGGTTCTAACGAGTGGCTGGAAGCAGTGAGCGACGAGCAGTACGGTGTACTGAAAAAAGCACTGATATTATGAGGTAAACTATGACAATAAAGGAAGTGGCGGAGCGGTATCATCTGACTCAGGACACCCTGCGCTATTATGAGCGGGTAAGGATGATCCCGGAGGTGCACCGCACAAGCGGCGGAATCCGTGATTATCAGGAAGAGGACCTGCGATGGCTGGAACTGGCGCTCTGCATGAGAAAAGCCGGGCTTCCGGTGGAAGGAATGATCGAATATCTTCGGCTTTATCAGGAGGGAGACGAGACGATTCCGGCACGGCTTGAGCTTCTGCAAAGCCAGATGGAGCTGCTCAAAAAGCAGAAGGAACAGCTGGAGGCTGCGATGGACCATCTTTCCTACAAGATCTCTCGCTACGAAGAAGCGATGAAGACGGGGACACTTTCATGGGATGATGACCGGAAATGCCCGATCACGGAAATCCCTGGAGTGACAGAGTCCTGAAGCGGAAAAGCGGGCATAGCGCACAAAGGAGCAAAGTGGGGATTCACGATCAATTTTGACAAGTCAGGCAAAGCAGTAAAGAGGAATGCGAATATCCACTTTAACGAACGGAATAATTGCTTCGGCAGGAGAAAAGGCACGGATGAAAAAATCATTCGTGCTTTTTTGATGTGTCTGAAAAATCAGTTCTGCAATATTGCAGCCGGCTCAGTGAAAAGATCAATGTTTTAGTATAACAGTATAAAACAGTTGACAACAGTATCACACTGTTATATACTGTTTGCATAGCAGGAGGCCAAACACTATGAATATGATTATCAATCACATGTCCATGGACCCGATCTATGAGCAGATCATTGCGCAGATCAAAGCTCAGATTATTGACGGGACCCTGGAAAAAGGAGCCGTGCTCCCGTCGGTGCGCACGCTTGCGAAGGACCTGAAGATCAGTGCCCTGACTGTAAAGAAAGCGTACGATCTTCTGGAAGAGGAAGGACTGATCGTGACCGTTCACGGAAAAGGAAGCTTTGTAGCGGAAGCGAGTCAGAGCCAGATGCAGGAGGCGCGGCAGAAGGAGACAGAGGCAGATCTGGAGGAGGCAGTCCGAAAAGGAAGAATGCGCGGGCTGACTGACGAGGAGATCCGGACCTTATTCAATTTGATTATGGAGGAATAATCGATGCTGGCAGAACTAAAAGGGGTAAAAAAGAACTATGGAGCGTTTCAGCTGGATGTCACAATGCAGCTGGAGGAAGGAAAAATCACCGGAGTGGTCGGGCAAAACGGCGCAGGGAAAAGTACAACGTTTAAGGCGATGCTCGGACTGATTCATACAGAGGGCGGTACGATGCGGATCCTCGGACAGGACGGGCCGATTGATTCGCCAAAGCGGAAACAGCAGGTCGGTGTGGTACTGTCGGACAGCACCTTTTGCGGTGCGCTGACGGGAAAACAGATCTGCGGGATTATGGAAAGCATGTATGATGCATTTGACCGAAACTGGTTTCTGGAGGAGTGCCGCAGGCTTGCGATTCCGCTCGATCGAAAGATTACGGAGTTTTCGACCGGAATGAGGGCCAAGCTGAAAGTGCTTCTGGCGCTGAGCTACAAAGCACCGCTTTTGATTCTGGACGAACCGACTGCCGGGCTTGATGTGGTAGCGCGTGAGACGATCCTGGATCTGCTGCGTGGCTATATGGAGCAGGAGGGGCGGGGGATTCTGATCAGCTCCCATATTTCGTCCGATCTGGAGGGGCTCTGCGATGATCTGTATCTGATCGACGACGGAAAGATTGCGCTGCATGAGGAGATGGATGTGCTGCTGGATCAGTACGGTCTTCTGAAAATGGATGAGGAAACGTGGAAAAATCTCGATAAAAGCTGGATTCTGCGCTGGAAAAAAGAGTCGTGGGGTGTCAGCGCACTGACGAATGAGCGCGCTTTCTATCAGGAAAACTACCCTAAGATTGTCGCAGAAAAAGGTTCTGTGGATGAGATGGTTTATATGGCAGTGAAAGGGGAAACGGTATGAGAGGATTGTGGAAAAAGGATCTGGCGCTGATCGGGACGAACCGTTCCATACTGGCAGCAGTCGTGCTGGTGACGGTTCTGATGATCGTTGCGCAGAATTATCAGTTTGTCATGTTTTACGCAGCATTGATGGGCGGCTTTCAGATGCTCGGAACGATCACGTATGATACTGCGAACAATGGGATGGAGTATCTGCTGACACTTCCGGTGACGAGAAAACAGTATGCAGCGGAAAAGTATCTGTTTGGCTACGGATTCGGGCTGGCGCTTTTGTTTTTTGGAACGGTTGTAGCGATTGTATCCGCATTAGTCACCGGAAATCCGTTCGATCCGGCCGAGATGGCGTTTACACTTGAATGCGCGCTTCTGCTTCTTGGATTTTTACTGGCTGCATTTTTACCGATTCAGTTCAAATACGGAAGCGACAACGGAAGAGTGATCATGTGCAGTGTTTTTGTTGTAGCATTTCTGTGCGTGTTTGCAGTTGGAAAAGCAGCGGAATCCTTTGGTATCGATCTGGAGGCACTGCTGATTCAGCTTCAGGCGCTGGGGGTACCGGTGATTTTTGCAGGACTGGCAGTGCTGCTTGCAGCCGCATCATTTATTTCGTGGAAGGTCAGCTGCGGGATACTGGAAAAGAAGGAATATTAGCGCAGGCTATCGCCTGGAATGTTGACAACTTCAGAGGGGCATATTAATTAGTAGAGATCGATTCAGTAAATATTTATAGGCGATCTTTCAGATGATATCATGTAAGAAACGGCAGGCGGCTGAAAGGATGTGGAAAGCCGTCTGCCAGAGCATGTTTGAAAAATGCTTCGGGCAGCCAACAAGAAATCAGAGAAAAAGGAGAAGTGTCAGCATGAGCGGAATGAAAAATATCAGCAAAGCAGAAGTCATGGTCTTAAAGGATCAGGTAGCTTATCAGGAGGGACAGGTAGTCAGCAGGACACTGGCACAGAAGGAGCACGTGAGCGTGACCCTGTTTTCCTTTGACAAAGGCGAGGAGATCAGCACCCACGAGTCAGGCGGAGACGCATTTGTGACCTGTCTTGACGGTGTCGGCAAGGTGACGATCGACGGTGTCGAGTACATTCTGCACGAGGGCGACTCCATCGTGATGCCGGCAAAGCACCCACATGCCGTGTATGGCGAGGAGCAGTTTAAGATGCTGCTGGTGGTGATTTTTTAACCGAGTCAGGCAAGTTGTGAAATATCACAAGTAACGAATCAGAGATATTCGTTCTAATATTGTGGAATAAGAGCAAAATAAAGGAAAAAAGTCGTTTTACACAGAGAAAAGACTGACTGTGTGAAGCGGCTTTTTTGTTATACAACGTTAAATGGCGGGAAAATGGAATACGAATTCACAATATAGTTAAAATGTTTCTTTACATTCCACGCTAACTCTGCTACGATGGAATTAACTGTTGCACGGAGTAAAAATGACGGCTATTTTGCTTTTACAAAAAGTAATATGATGAAACGAATATACATAATTTACTTTTGCTGTTTGTTGAAACTCTGAGCACAAAAATCCAGAAAAGGGAGGAAGAGAATATGAAACATTTGAAACGAAACATGGTATCTATTCTAGCCATGCTGGTATGCTGCATCTGTCTTGGAATGGCAGGATCACCGATGAAGGCATCGGCGTTTACCGAAAAAAAGATTACGCCGAATAAGTGGGTGAAAACGGACAGCCTTACGGATACGAACAAGAATCTGTATTATAAAATCACACTTCCGAGTGCCGGATATCTGAGGCTTTATCTGACTGCCTTCATGTCGGAATGCCGGGTGCGGATTTACAGTGAAAATTTTGAAACGTGTTATTTCGAGGACAAGGTGCTTTATGCATCGGCAGATGCGCCGAGAAGCCTTGATGCAAATGGAAAATGGCTGGAAAAAGGTGACTACTATATTAATATCTGGGGTGTTCCGGGAGAGTTCTGGCTGAAGCCGGAATACCGGTCAGCGAGAAATAATGAAGTGGAGCCGAACCAGACATACCGTCAGGCGCAGGCACTGAAGATGAACCAGAAAGTGCGCGGACTGATTTCCGAGCAGGATAAGTCGGATTATTATTCGGTTACGCTGAGCAAGGCGACGAAGATCACAATTTCAGCAACCGCATTTACGAAAACTCTTCGCATGAAGGTTTACAACTCCAACCTGCAGCAGACTGACGAGATGTCGATTCTTTATGCCACGGAGGAAGCACCGCGCAGCGACAGCTGGGATCTGAATCTGAAGGCAGGAAAATATTACATTTATGCATACGGAGATACCGGAGTGTATACTCTGATGGTGAAGCCAACGGTGATTCTGGCAGAAAAGGTAAGCCTTAACCGCACATCCGCCGCGATTTACAAAGGAAATAAGCTGCAGCTGAAAGCAACTGTGAAGCCGACGGACACCACAAAGAAAAATGTGATCTGGACGAGCAGCAATACCCGTGTTGTGACAGTCAGCTCCAATGGGCTTGTGACGGCAAAAGCAGCAGGTACGGCAAAAATTACCGCCCGCACGACAGACGGCACGAAGCTGACTGCCTCCTGCCAGATCACAGTCCGCAATAAAACATTGGTTGTGTCACCGATGAGGGTGGTTCTGGTAAAAGGGAAGTACAAGGTGCTGAATGTAACAGGTAAACCGGCCGTGACGACAAAGAATCTGACATTCTCCACTTCCAACAGCAAAATCGTAACCGTGACCAGCACAGGAAAAATCATCGCAAAAAGGGTGGGCACCTGTAAGGTTTACGTGAAGGGAAACGGAGTAACAAAAACTATTCCGGTGACCGTAAAAGCAAAATAACCAGTCTTACAAAAAGTAAAGGCAAATGAAGCAATCCGCCGCTTTCCTGTAAAAAGGAAGTCGGCGGATTTTTTGCACCTACGCCCCTCTTTTCGACATTTTTCCTGTCAACCGCAAATTTTTGCTACAATTATTTCCTGTTTTGAATAAAAAAAAGAAGACCTTATCAAAAAAATACAGCACTTTGCAAACATCTCCTGCCGACCCTGTGGTATGCTTTAGTCATCTTAAAACGAACGTAAAGCAAAAGGAGGAAACAAACTATGAAAAAGAAAATCGCGGTACTCGCAGTCGCAACAGCACTTAGCGCAGCTGCACTTGGCACAGTAGCAGGGGCTGAAGAGTCCAAAGGACTGATCGGTGTTGCAATGCCGACACAGGATCTGCAAAGATGGAATCAGGACGGCGAGAACATGAAGGCTGAGCTTGAGGCGAAGGGATATGAGGTAGACCTTCAGTTCGCAGGCAATGACTCCGCGCAGCAGGCATCACAGATTGAGAACATGATCGCAAACGGCGACCAGCTCCTTGTAGTAGCATCTATCGATGGTGACTCTCTTGGAACCGTTCTGGCACAGGCAAAGGAAGCCGGCATCCCGGTTATCTCCTATGACCGTCTGATCATGAATACCGATGCGATTTCTTATTACGCAACATTCGATAACTACCTGGTAGGAAAGACACAGGGTCAGTTCATCGTAGACGCTCTGGATCTTGACAATCAGGACGGACCGTTCAATATTGAGATGGTTACCGGTGATCCGGGCGACAACAATGTAAACTTCTTCTTCGGCGGCGCTATGGATGTGCTTCAGCCGTACATTGATGCAGGCAAGCTGGTTGTTCCGTCCGGACAGATGACAAAGGACGAGGTTGCAACTGCAAACTGGGCAACAGACGCAGCACAGGCAAGATTTGAGAATATTCTTTCTTCCAACTACGCTGACGGCACTCCGCTTCATGCAGTACTTGCTTCTAATGACTCCACCGCTCTTGGAGTAACAAACGCTCTGGCAGCAAACTACACGAACGACGTTTATCCGGTTATCACCGGTCAGGACTGCGACATCGCAAACGTTCCGAACATCGTAAACGGAAAGCAGGCAATGTCCGTATTTAAGGATACCCGTACACTGGCAACGAAGGTTGTAGAGATGGTTGACGCGATCATGACAGGCGGCGAAGCTCCGGTTAATGATACCAAGACTTACGACAACGGCACAGGCATCATCCCGTCTTACCTCTGCGAGCCGGTTGCAGTTACCGCTGACAACTACAAAGAGATCCTGATCGATTCCGGATACTACACAGAGGATCAGATTCAGTAAGGACGCAAAAGCGGAAGCAGACTCCGCATTATACAGGCGGGCATTTCGCCCGCCTGTTCTTATGAAGATGGAGAAAGAAGCCCGTGTTACAGCTGCATTTGCAGAAAAACAGAGGGCAAATGGAAAGCAAAAAGATCTGCAAAGGCAGAAACAACGGGCAGAAAAGTATCGGAAATAAGTGAGGGAGGGAGCAATTTTGGCAAAGATACTGTTGGAAATGAAAAATATCACCAAAACATTCCCCGGCGTAAAAGCACTTGACAACGTAAACCTGAAAGTGGAAGAGGGCGAGATTCACGCTCTGGTCGGCGAGAACGGAGCCGGAAAATCGACTCTGATGAACGTACTCTCCGGCGTGTATCCATTTGGCAGTTACACGGGTGATATCATTTACAATGGAGAAGTATGTAAGTTTCATGATATTAAGCAAAGCGAAGAAAAAGGCATCGTAATCATCCATCAGGAGCTGGCGCTGATTCCGTATATGACGATCGGCGAAAACCTGTTCCTTGGAAATGAACGCGGAAAAAAGGCTGCCATCAACTGGGATGAGACCTATGGAATGGCAGATAAATATATCAGACAGGTAGGTCTGACCGAGTCCTCGAGAACGCTGATCAAGGACATCGGAGTCGGCAAACAGCAGCTTGTAGAGATCGCCAAGGCACTTGCAAAGAATGCAAAGCTTCTGATCCTGGACGAGCCGACCTCTTCTTTGAATGAGCAGGATTCCCAGGCACTTCTGGATCTGCTGCTGAAGTTCAAAAAGGAGGGCATGACCTGTATCATTATTTCACACAAATTAAACGAGGTTTCCTACGTGGCGGACAAGATCACAGTCATCCGTGACGGCTCGACGATTGAGACGCTGACAAAGGGCGTGGACGATTTTTCAGAGGACCGGATCATCCGGGGTATGGTAGGCCGTGAGATTGCAGACCGCTTCCCGAAACGTCCGGGTGTGAAGATCGGTGAAGTAAATATGGAAGTGAAAAACTGGACGGTACACCATCCGATCTACACCGAGCGCAAGGTGGTGGATAATGTTTCCATCAAAGTCCGCAAAGGAGAAGTAGTTGGTATTTCCGGACTGATGGGGGCCGGCCGTACTGAGCTGGCTAAGAGTATTTTCGGAAAGAGCTACGGAACGAATATCAGCGGCCAGCTGTTTCTGAATGGAAAGGAAGTCCATCTGAAAAATGCCAGGGATGCGATCCATCATAAGATCGCATACGTAACCGAGGACCGCAAGGGTGACGGACTGATCCTGAGCAATCCGATCAAGACGAATACAACGCTTGCAAATCTGGAGGCAGTCAGCGAGAAGGGAATCATTGACAAAGATAAGGAATATGCAGTAGCGGTCGAGTACAAGGAAAAACTGAAAACAAAGTGCCCGACGGTAGAGCAGAATGTCGGAAACTTAAGCGGCGGCAATCAGCAGAAGGTGCTTCTTGCCAAGTGGATGTTTGCGGATCCGGATGTGCTGATCCTGGACGAGCCGACAAGAGGTATCGATGTCGGCGCAAAGTATGAGATTTACTGTATCATTAATGATCTGGTGGCAGCGGGCAAATCCGTCATCATGATCTCCTCCGAGCTTCCGGAAGTACTTGGAATGTCGGATCGTATCTACGTCATGAACGAGGGGCGAATTGCCGGAGAATTAAATGCGCAGGAGGCATCACAGGAGAAAATTATGTCCTGCATCCTGCGGTCATCCGACCGAAAATAACCAGGCAGCAAAGCGGACCTGAAATATCCGCCTGTTCGTAAATAAGAAGTGGGAGCGGAGCTGAAACACCCGCTTTACTCGGAAAAGGAGAGCAAAATGGATAAGGCAAAATTAAAAGTAGGAATTCAGAAATATACGATGATTATCGTATTGCTTCTCGTAACGTTGTTTTTCACCTGGGGTACACAGGGCAAGATCCTTCTGCCACAGAATATCACAAACCTCATTTCACAGAATGCATACGTATTCGTACTGGCAACCGGTATGCTGCTGTGTATCCTGACAGGAGGAAACATTGATCTGTCAGTTGGCTCAGTTGTCTGCTTTGTCGGAGCAGTCGGCGGTGTCATGATGGAAAAAATGCATCTTCCGGTCGGAATTGCGATCGTCCTGATGCTGTTGCTTGGCGCAGTCATTGGCGCATGGCAGGCATTCTGGATCGCATTCCTGCGCATCCCGCCGTTTATCGTTACCCTGTCGGGCATGCTGGTATTCCGTGGACTTTCCAACGTCGTGCTCGGCGGTCAGACGCTTCCGATCAAGTCAGAGGCATTTATCAAACTGTTCGGCGGTGGTGCAAACTGCTATGTTCCTGATTTTCTCGGCGGAGGAGACGGACTGAACCGCGTGGCGATGGCAGTCGGTGTGATTGCGTGTGTCGCTTACATATTTATTACAGTGCACGGCCATATGAACCGTGTGAAAAAGGGCTACGAGACAGGAAATGTCGGCGCCATGTATGCGAAAATGATCGTGATCTGCGCAGTGATCCTGTTTGTCACCGTAAAGCTGGCACAGCACAAAGGTATTCCGACCTCTCTGGTATGGGTACTGATCGTGGTACTGGTTTACGGTTATATCACGAGCAAGACGACGGTAGGCCGTTACTTCTATGCAGTCGGCGGCAATGAAAAGGCAACAAAGCTTTCCGGTATCAACACGGATATGGTATACTTTATCGCTTATACCAACATGGGATTTCTCGCAGCACTGGCAGGTATGCTGACGATCGCACGTCTGACGAGTGCACAGCCGACTTATGGACAGAACTATGAGATGGATGCGATCGGTTCCTGCTTCATCGGCGGTGCTTCCGCATACGGCGGAGTCGGAACGGTTCCGGGCGTTATCGTCGGAGCAGTCCTGATGGGTATCATCAACCAGGGTATGTCAATCATGGGTACAGACCAGAACATGCAGAAGGTTGTAAAGGGCCTTGTGCTTCTGGCAGCTGTTATCTTTGATGTAGTCAGCAAGAAAAAATCTGAGTAAACAAAGTGAATAGAAAAAATCGGTATATTTTCTGAATTTTGGAAAATATACCGAAAAATAAAAAGACACTTGCAATTTCCATGAAAAGAGAGTATTTTAATAGTCAGAACAAGGGTGTTCCGTAATATTGCGTTATGGAATGCCCTCTTTTGCTATATAGTTCAAAAACAAGAATGTGTGTGATTTATATGGCAGGGGATAAAAGCGGCTGAGGCTCCGATGATGGTTAATCCGGAAAAATGGCTGCAAAAATAAGTTAAGGAAAGAGGAGAGGACATGAGCGAATATTTCAATGTAGCAGACATCTTCGGTGAAGATGTATTTACAGACAAAGTAATGCAGGAACGCCTTCCGAAAAAAGTATACCGGGCTCTGAGAAAGACCATCGAAGAGGGTAAAGAGCTTGACCTCGCAACAGCAGACGTCATTGCAGCAGCAATGAAGGACTGGGCGATCGAAAAAGGGGCAACCCATTATACGCACTGGTTCCAGCCGCTGACCGGCGTTACCGCTGAGAAACATGATTCCTTTATCACCGCACCGAGAGAAGACGGAACAATTCTGATGGAGTTTTCCGGAAAAGAATTGATCAAGGGCGAGCCGGATGCATCCTCTTTCCCGTCAGGCGGACTGCGGGCGACGTTTGAGGCGAGAGGCTATACAGCATGGGACTGCACCTCACCGGCATTCGTACGTCACGATGCGGCAGGAGCTACGCTTTGTATCCCGACTGCTTTCTGTTCTTATACAGGAGAAGCACTTGACCAGAAGACACCTCTTCTTCGTTCCATGGAGGCGATTAACAAGGAGTCTTTGCGCCTTCTGAAGCTGTTTGGCAACACAACCTCCAAAAAGGTGACACCGTCAGTCGGACCGGAGCAGGAGTACTTCCTGGTAGACGCTGAGAAATTTTTAAAGAGAAAAGACCTGATCTTTACCGGTCGTACTCTGTTTGGTGCAATGCCGCCGAAAGGACAGGAGCTGGACGATCATTATTTCGGAACGATCCGTCAGAGAATCGCATCTTTCATGAAGGATGTAAACGTAGAGCTGTGGAAGCTTGGCGTATCCGCAAAGACACAGCACAACGAAGTGGCTCCGGCACAGCACGAGCTGGCTCCGATCTATGCGGAGGCAAACGTGGCAGTAGACCACAACCAGATTGTCATGCAGACCTTAAAGAGAGTAGCATGCCAGCACGGTATGAAATGTCTGCTGCATGAGAAACCGTTCGCAGGTGTAAATGGTTCCGGTAAGCACAACAACTGGTCTCTGACCACGGACGATGGCATCAACCTGCTGGATCCGGGCAAGACACCGCACGAGAACGTACAGTTCCTGCTGGTACTGACCTGTATCCTGAAAGCGGTAGATGAGCATGCAGATCTGCTCCGTGAGTCCGCAGCAGATCCAGGCAACGACCACAGACTGGGAGCAAACGAGGCACCGCCGGCGATTATTTCCGTATTCCTTGGCGAGCAGCTGCAGGATGTAATGGCGCAGCTGATCAGCGTTGGTGAGGCAACACACTCCTTAAAGGGCGGCGTGCTTGAGACAGGTGTTAAGACACTTCCGGACTTCACAAAGGATGCAACCGACCGCAACCGTACGTCACCGTTTGCATTTACCGGCAACAAGTTTGAGTTCCGTATGGTAGGATCCAGAGATTCCATCGGATCCCCGAACATCGTGCTGAACACGATCGTGGCAGAGGCATTCTCCGATGCATGCGATATCCTGGAGAAGGCTGACGATTTCGATATGGCAGTGCATGATCTGATCAAGCAGTATGCAAATGAGCATCAGCGCATTGTCTTCAATGGAAACGGCTACTCTGATGAGTGGGTGGCAGAGGCAGAGCGCAGAGGACTTCCGAACATCAAGTCCATGGTAGATGCGATCCCGGCACTCGTGACCGACAAGGCAGTTGCCATGTTCGATAAGTACGGTGTATTCACAAAGGCAGAGCTGGAGTCCCGTGTGGAAGTCAAGTATGAGAACTACTCCAAGGCGCTCAACATTGAAGCCCGTACAATGATCGATATGGCAAGCAAGCAGATCATCCCGGCAGTCATCAAGTATACCAGAAGTCTGGCAGAGACAATCAACGCAGTCGTAAAGGCTGGCGCAGAGGCTTCGGTACAGGTGGAACTGCTGAATGAGACGAGCGCACTGCTCTCTGATACCAAGGTAGCGCTTGCAAAGCTGATCGATGTGACAGAGGAAGCAGCAGGTAAAGCAGAAGGCGAAGAGCAGGCAAGATTCTTCCATGATGTTGTTACGGTGGCAATGAGTGAACTGCGTGCACCGGTTGACAAACTTGAGATGATCGTGGACAAAGAGATGTGGCCGATGCCGTCTTATGGCGATCTGTTATTTGAGGTATAATAAAGTTTACAACTTTTTGCAGGGATTTCCATGCGGGAACGTGGATGGAAAAAACGGCAGACAAAGAGGCGCTGGGTGAAGAATTCAGCGCCTCTTTTGTTGTGCTCTGACCAAATCAGGCAGAATTTCTGCAAAAGGAAATATCCGATTCAGCTTTATGCAGACACAAAAAAGGCTTCGCACCATGCGAAGCTTTTTTTGTAAAAATAAAAAGAAGAAAGGGAGGATGCCAGGTAAAACCTGGCGTATTATGAAAAAGTTTATCGAAATAAAACTTGTAAGCGATATAGGATTGTGTTTGAAGAACTTTTTTGTTCCTCTTTTGTATTTCTTAATGTAACAACAGTATAAAAAGAAGAAGTGAAAAAAACGTGAGGGCTTCTTGAAGATTTTTTGAAAGATTCATGAATAAAATGTGAACGGCGGAATAAACTAATCAGGGTATACTTAGTAAAAGTTCACAATTATGATTGATTTTTTTTGATACATATATTAAAATAATACCAGTTACGCGACAACGCGAAGAAAGAAATCAGGATAATCGTGCATTTTGACTGGCAAAAAATTGTGGGGGAAGCCAGCAGAGCCGCAGAGAAGGAGGATGGGATTGTGATTTCAAATCAGGTTTTACAGACGACACTGGATGGACTGAAGGCGATCAGCCGGGTGGATCTTTGCGTGCTCGATACGGAAGGCATCATGCTGGCGACGACATTTCCGGAGGCAGAAGGGTTTCGTGATTCGGTGCTTAGTTTTGCAGAGTCTCCGGCAGACAGTCAGGTAGTGTCGGGATGTCAGTTTTTCAAGGTGTTTGATGAGCATCAGCTGGAGTATGTACTTCTGGCAAACGGCAACAGCGATGATGTTCATATGGTGGGAAGAATGGCGGCGTTCCAGATCCAGAATCTTCTGGTAGCCTATAAGGAGCGCTTCGACAAGGACAACTTTATCAAGAATCTTCTTCTTGATAACCTGCTTCTGGTTGACATTTACAATCGCGCGAAGAAGCTGCATATTGACACGGAGGCACGTCGTGTGGTATTTATACTGGAGATCAGTCATGAGAAGGAAAATAATTCCATTGAGACTGTAAGAGGACTGTTTGGTTCCAAATCCGGTGATTTTATCACTGCCGTGGATGAGAAGAGCATTATCGTGGTCAAGGAACTGGCACCGCAGGACGGAAGCGCAGAGATGGATCACATTGCAGAGATGATACTGGATTCTCTCGGCGAGGAAAAGAAGAAAAATGCACTCATCGCATACGGTACCGTAGTCGGCGAGATCAAGGAAGTTTCCAGGTCCTACAAGGAAGCGCGGATGGCACTCAACGTCGGCAAGATCTTTTTTGCAGAGCGTCAGGTAATCGCATACAGCTCTCTTGGCATCGGCCGTCTGATTTATCAGCTTCCGATTCCACTTTGCAAGATGTTCATCCGTGAGATCTTTGACGGCAAATCGCCGGATGATTTCGACGAGGAAACGCTTGTGACGATCAACAAATTTTTCGAGAACAGCCTGAACGTGTCCGAGACATCGCGGCAGCTTTATATCCACCGCAATACCCTGGTATACCGCCTCGACAAACTTCAGAAATCGACAGGGCTTGATCTGCGGGTGTTTGAAGATGCGATTACGTTTAAGATTGCATTAATGGTAGTGAAGTACATGAAATATATGGAAAACCAGGAGTATTGATACCAAAGGGGACCGAAGTGACAGATTCCGATCATGCTTGCATGAGGAGGAATCTGTCACTTTGGGACCCGCAGCCCCAATGGGGAAGGAGCAGCTGTGCTGCGGATTCCGAACCTGGGCACGGATTGCGAAGCAAGCCGTGGGTATCAATAAAAGTGGAGAGAAATATAGAAAAATAAGGAGGCGCCGGATGGACCATTTGCCGGAGAAGGACGAAAGAAAAGAAGACCTGATGGAGGAAACGGAGGCAGCACCGCAGCGACATCAAGGCAGCTTTACGACCGGATTTCTCGCAGGTGTCCTGACGGCGCTTTTTTGCGTGTCTGTTTTTCTGATGGGCTGGAACATCGGCGAGCGGAGATTTGCCAAAAAAGATACGTCGTCGGTGGAGGAGACAGAAAACGGAGCGGAGATCCTGACCGATCCATCGACCTTTTCGATGCTGGAAGAGGTAAAAAATCTGATCGAAAACAATTATTTAAATGACGTGGATAGTGACCTGCTGTCCGCTTATCTGTTTAAAGGGATCGCGGCCGGGCTGGATGATCCGTACGCCAATTATTATACGGCAGAGGAACTGGAGGATGTGGTGGATGCAAGCCGCGGTGAATACACCGGAATCGGCGCAGTGATCGAACAGGACGCAAAGACAGGCGAATTCAGTGTGAATGACGTGTATGTTGGCAGACCGGCAGAGCAGGCAGGGCTGCAGGCAGGTGACATTCTGGAGCAGATCAACGATACGCCGGTGGATGGAATGTCATTAAATGATGTGGTGGATCTGATCAAGGGAGCGGACGGAGCTTTTACGATGAAGGTTTATCGGCCGACTGCGGATGAGGAGTTTTCATTTGAGATCGAGTGCGGCGAGGTGAAGGTTCCGGCGGTGACGTATAAGATGCTGGAGGACGGGATCGGCTATATTCGTCTGAATGAGTTTACGGAGGTTGCAGTCGGACAGTTTGTGGATGCGGCAGAAATGCTGGAAGATCAGGGGATGCAGAAACTGATTGTGGATTTAAGAGACAATCCGGGCGGATTGCTGACATCGGTGTGCGATATTCTGGACGAAGTGCTGCCGGAAGGACTTCTGGTCTACACGGAAGATAAGGACGGCAGCCGTGAAGAGTACAATTCAGACAGGATGCGTACCGTGTACTGTGAGCTTGCGGTGCTTGTGAATGAAAATTCCGCGAGCGCATCGGAAATTTTTGCGGGAGCGATCCAGGATCACAAGGCCGGTACGATCATCGGTACGAAAACTTACGGAAAGGGAATCGTACAGAAAACGTTTCCTCTCTCGGATGGCTCAGCGTTTAAGATGACGGTAGAGAAATATTATACGCCGCTTGGTCAGGATATCAACGGAAACGGGATTACGCCGGATATTATTGTGGATAACGAAGAGAAAAATGCGGTGGCCGGTGGAGAAAGCGGCGCATCAGCATCCGGGGATGGGGAAAATATTGACGAAGCCTCTGATCCGGTGCTGAAAAAAGCATTGGAAGTGCTGAGAGAAAAGATCGCGGAGCACTAAGCGGTAGATGGGATGTTTATGTCAGTGGGAGGATATAGATAAAAATGGACAACAGAATTATATTTCGTGAAATACTCGGGGATATACGCAGGGCGGCGGACGAAGCGGGAGGCGTGATCACAAAAGAGGAGATCAAAGAACGGCTTTCGCATCTTCCGCTTGGCGAAGATCATCTGAAGATGATTTATCAGTATCTGAGTGAACAGGGCATTCAGGTACCGGATGATGCACAGGAAGCAGCAGAACTTCCAACCGGAGAAGAAGGCTTTGCACTTTCCATTTATCTGGAAGAACTGCAGCAGCTGGCCGAAAGAGAGGACGAGGATGAGACGGAGCTTTTGAAGGCTGTGGCTGCCGGAGAGGCGCAGGCGCGGGAGAAGCTGATCCGCTGGTATCTGCCGCTGATCTGTGAGATGGCAGGCGAGTACAAGGGCGATGAGATCGCGGCGGAGGATCTGATCCAGGAGGGAAATGTCGGACTTTTGATGGCGATGGAGAGCTTAAACGAGTTTGAGAATGCAGCCGCGAGCCAGGCACACCTGCTTAATTCCGTGAATGAGGCGATGCAGGCCGCAATCCACGCGAACGAGGAGACGAAAAAAAGAAATGAAGATGTGGTAAGTCAGGTCAATCATCTTGATGAGGCGATCAAAAATCTGGAACGCGACCTGGAGCGCAAGGTTTCCGCGGAGGAACTGTCTGCGTACCTGGATATGCCGCTGGAGCAGATCCGGGATATCCTGAATATTTCCGGTGATCAGATCGAGGTGGATGGAAGGAAGTAAAACGAGGTAAAGATTAAAAAAATCCGGGCAATCGATGCAAAAATGTGCTAGAATAAAACGGATAAAGGCTGGACAACAAAAAATAAAAATACAGGAGGCAGAGTATAAATGAAGAAGACGAAAATTATCTGTACGATGGGACCGAATGCGGACAAGCGTGAGACGCTGAAAGCGCTGGTGGAAAATGGAATGGATATTGCACGTTTCAACTTTTCACATGGTGACCATGAGGAGCAGAAGGCAAGATTTGATCTGCTCAAAAGTGTCCGCGACGAGATGAAAAAGCCGATTGCGATCCTGTTGGATACGAAGGGACCGGAAATTCGTACAGGGCTTCTGGAAAACGGCGGCAAGGTCGTGCTGAAGGAAGGCGAAGAATTTATTCTGACCTCCAAAGAGATAAAGGGCAATGAGAAAATGGTCTATCAGACGTATTCGCAGCTGGCAAAGGACGTAAAACCGGGCAATACAATTCTGATCGATGACGGACTGATCGGACTGGAAGTAAAAGAGATCCGCGGCGGCGATATTGTCTGTACCGTCCGCAATGGCGGCGAGCTTGGGCAGAGAAAGGGCATCAATGTACCGAACGTAAGAGTAAATCTTCCGGGAATCACGAAAAAAGACCGTGATGATATTATTTTTGGCATTGAGCAGGGAATCGATTTTATTGCAGCATCGTTTGTGCGTGATGCGGAGGCGGTAAAAGAGATCAGGGCGATCTTAAAGGAGCACAACGCTGAGCATGTGGATATCATTGCCAAGATCGAGAACAGTGAAGGGATTGAAAACATTGACAAAATTGTCAGCGCAGCAGATGGAATCATGGTAGCCCGCGGTGACATGGGGGTTGAGATTCCGGCTTATGAAGTACCGCATGTACAGAAAATGATCGTAGAAAAATGCAACCAGAAGTACAAACCGGTTATTATCGCGACCCAGATGCTGGATTCCATGATCCGTAATCCGCGCCCGACAAGAGCCGAGGTAACCGACGTTGCAAATGCGATCCGCGAGGGCGCAGACGCAATCATGCTTTCCGGAGAGACTGCAATGGGCAAATATCCGGTGGAGGCGCTGAAGATGATGGCGCAGATCGCAGAATCCACAGAGCAGTATCTGGATTATGATATGATGCCGGAGTACCGTACCCTGCGCGGTGATGCAAATGTATCAAGTGCAGTCGGCGTAGCGGCAGTGCGCACGGCGACGAATCTCGAGGCTGACTGTATTGTGACACCGACGATGTCCGGGCAGACGGCAAGGCTGATGGCGAATTTCCGCCCGAAACAGCCGATCTATGCGGTCACGCCGAATGCATGGGCACAGCGGAAAATGCAGATCTACTGGGGCGTTACACCGCTTCGTGGATATCAGGAGGATACGACTGAGCACATCATTTCCCATGCAATGTACGTGGTAAAGCGGGAAGGCTACGTCAGGGAAGGCGATATGGTTGTATTTACAGCAGGTGACCCGGCGACAAATATGGTAAAAGGCAAGGGTGCAATGACCAACATGATGCACGTGATTCAGGCAAAGTAAGTGAAAACGCCTGATCAGGTGAAAAGCCTAAGGAAAATTTAATAAAATATTGACAGAAAATAAAACAGCTTCTGGTATACTGAGAACAGACGTGTGCTGCTCAGCACCTGGGGCTGTTTTTTGACCGAGTCAAGCTCAACTGCACGGAGCAATGAGCAGTGGGGAAGAACCCGCTTGCGGGAGGATTTTTTATGACCCTGTAAGCAGCGAAGCGGATTGCGAATATCGGCGCTGATCTCAGATCAGGCACAAAGGCAGATCATAGATATGGATCAGGCAGGAAAAAGGGGGAAGTATTATGTATACAATTTTGGTTTGTGATGACGAAAAAGATATCGTGGATGCGATAGAGATTTATCTTTCTCAGGAGGGATACCGGATCTTAAAGGCGTATGATGGTCTGCAGGCGCTTGAGATCCTGAAAACAGAGGAAGTACACCTGCTGCTTCTGGATGTGATGATGCCGAAGCTGGACGGTATCCACACAATTATGAAGATCCGCGAGACAAGCAGTATCCCGATCATTGTACTGTCCGCAAAATCGCAGGACAGCGACAAAGTGCTCGGGCTCAACCTGGGAGCAGATGATTATATTACAAAGCCGTTCAATCCAATGGAGCTGCTGGCGCGGGTGAAATCACAGATCCGCCGCTATACGAATTTTGGCGCGGCGAGACAGGAAACATCGGAGCAGATATATTCAACCGGCGGACTTGTGATCAACGATGATCGAAAAGAGGTTACCGTGGACGGAGAACCGGTGAAGCTGACGCGGATTGAGTATAACATCCTGTTGTTTCTTGTGAAAAATAAAGGCAAGGTCTTTTCCATCGATCAGATTTATGAACAAATCTGGAAAGAAGAGGCATATGGCGCGGACAATACAGTGACCGTACATATTCGCCATATCCGCGAAAAGATCGAGATCGATCCGAAAAACCCGAAATATTTAAAGGTGATCTGGGGCATCGGCTACAAGGTGGAGAAGCTGTAGAAGGAAAGGAAAGAAACGAGACAGGCAGATTTTATGTAATGCGGCAGTGAGTGACAGAAATCTGCTTTGAATTTCAGCCTGGCTTGATAGTTATGAAGAAAAAACGGTCAGGAAAAGGGGAAAAGCGGTGCATGCATTTTTAGAAAGGCTGCTTTATAAAAAGAAAACAAAATGGATTCTGCTGGCAGTGCAGGCCATCTGCGCGGGAGTTCTGGCCCTGTGTCTTCTGACAATCGGATTCTGGATGGAGGATTCCTACAGCCTGCGTGAGATGTCCAAAAATTTTGAGGAATCAGATCTGTTTTTCCGGCAGGTGGATACGATCCTGCGCAATAAGATCGACGGGCAGGACAACGATGCACTGTTTGAAGAGGATGGCGAATATTCCGGCAATAAGGAGATTGATATTCAGTCTTATGGGAAGAGCAGCAGCTCCGTGCAGGATATGAATACGACGTACCTTGTCTCTGATCTCGTGGCGTTTTGCCAAAGCGGCGGCCAGCAGGCGCTGGAACAGGCGATTAACAGGGCAATACAGGGAGACAACAGGCAGCTTGCGGGGGAACGTCTGGAAGCGCAGGCACAGACTTTGGAGACGATCCATCCGGTGACCGGCATCTCGCTGGCGGAGTGTGCACGGTGGTATTCAGATTCCGCCGGATTTGTGTTTGATATGTATATGCAGCTGAATCAGGTCAGTAAACAGATTTATGAGCGGTATCAGCAGTATACACAGGAACAGGAGGAAAGCTGGTCTCCGGCGGCACCAAGCAACCTGTGCTACTGTATCGAAAATACAGCAACCGGAGAATTATATACAAATCTTGGGATATCCTCCTATGAGGAGGCAGCGTCGGCACTTCCTTCGGATGGTCCCTTTGTGATGCTTTACGAAGGAGAGCGGAGCTACAATATCATGGTCAGCAATCCGGACAATGTGCTGAATGATGCAGCAGCTGACTGGTATCTGGAAGACCGCTTTGTCAATTCCAATGAAAAAATTTTCCTTGCGATCAATACGGAGTATCCGGTGCAGGATGAACTGCGTATGTATGCGGATTACTTTTCTCACAGGGAAGTGATCGTGAAAGGCTGTGCTGTTCTGGCAGTTCTTTGCGGAGTGTTTTTAGTCGCTGCATTTGTTTTTTCCGTAATCAGTGCAGGCTGGCAGGAGGGAAGGCTGGCGACGCGGGTTTACTGGATGGACCGGATCCCGACAGAAATCGCTGGCGGGCTGTATGTGATTCTTGGAATTCTTGTGATGACAGTACTTAATTTTCGCACGCCGGAGCCAATGATGATAAGCGGCTGGGAGCGGATCGTGTGGTCGATCGCCGCATCTGCGGCATGGCTGCTGGCGCTTTCTGCATTTACCGGTTTTGTGCGAAGGCTGCGTGCGCATCTTCTGTGGCACAACAGTATCTGCAGGATGCTGTTGTATACCTGGAAGCGAGTGACTGCTGCG
>ERZ894186.284-NODE-284-length-25294-cov-14.588692_pt1 | contig 25294 bp, 28 predicted proteins | sample MGYA00380280_ERZ894186 | MGnify/ENA primary metagenome ERZ894186 (study PRJEB32331, sample SAMN06328449) | human gut metagenome | biome: human gut microbiome; feature: stool | host: Homo sapiens | collected 2013-02-13 ... | reverse complement strand
ACAGCAGCCTGTCATTCGTCGCTGCAACTTCTTCTTTTTTATGGTATCGCAGCAGAGGCGGAATTACGACGTACCAATGGGAACATCGCTAACACCATTGGGAACATTGACCGCTGGGATTTTCTTTCTCTCTACCCTTACTACAATCTCAAAAATGTCTTTTGGCAAAGTCTCAGATAGTATTTTGACATGGGATGACTTAAAATAAAGAAGCAAGCCCAAAAATCAGCTTGCTTCCTATACAATACGGTGGTTGCCTGTGCATTTACAAAAATTTTTCGATTTATTTTTGATTGATGGGTTGCCTTTGACCTAAAAATATGGTAAGCTTATTATGCAGATAGAATATCTGTCTGACATACTATGATTAGGAGGTAACGCCATGTATCGTTTTCATGATGCACAGTCCGGTTTTATTCGAATGCGGCATTGGTGCGTCCCCCAGTTATGGAGAGGTCGTATTAAAATTGTTTCCGTTAGCGCATAAGATAGACTGTTAATCGGTCTGCTTATGCGCTTTTTTTCAAATATTACAAGTTGGATCAATAAAGCGAAAGGAGCTATAAAATGAAAAGACCGTGTGCATTAATTTCTTTGACTTTGATTTTTGCCCTTATGCTGTCGCTTAGTGCAACTGCACATGCCAACGAGAGTATTTCCGATTACGATAGCCCAAAAGCCAGTAGGGAAAATAGCTACCGCATTGATTTTCAGAACGATATACTGTTCAACTCACCCACGATGCGTAGCAACCTGAGTACAATTTCTGAAAGCCTCGATGAAGTTGTGTTTACTGTTGACGCTGGGGATGATACATTTACTGTCGGGTATTATTTAGGAGACGAAATATATTCCTTGGAAAAAATAATGCAGCAAATTGAGATAACTGTGGATGAAATCAATTCTGACATTAAGACCGAGGCCCGAGTTTCGTCAAACAATCATATTTTGCTGAGTGATTTACAACTAAAGTATATTGTTGTTGATACTACCGCACCTGTTTCTGACATTGAACTATCCCTTTCTGGTGTGATGTCAAGTAGACGCATCTCCCAAACACCGACAGTGGAAGAAATCTCTGAGCACAAAGCAATTGAGAATACCCTGAAACGAGTCAATACAATTGACGGCAGCTACCATCACATTGAAGTAATTTGGGATCAGGCTTATACATATTGGTACAATCAACTATCGGGTACGGATAATATGTGTTCGGCATCTATTTCCGCACCCCATGGTGGTGATGGGAATAATCGTTATGCGTCTGGATATCAATGGTTTCCAAATGAAGTTGATGTAAATTTCTATACAGATGTGGCTGAGAATGAAAATCGAACAAAACTGTGGTATAAATACGATCAAAGCACGTTGAATAATTTGAATGTTGATTCAAATGAAGCACTTGAGATGGAAGTTGTTTTCTATAACTACAACAAGTCATCAACAAGTCAGAACAACAAAGGCAATGCGTTTCAATTGATAAAAAGCGGGTCGACATGGGCAACTAATCAGCCGAATAGTTACAGAGATACTAACTTTTTAGATAATAATCAGGAAGTGAGTTTTTGCGTTGGTGTGGATGACACATCCGACTTGGTTGCCGGAAGATGGTATTATTGGTATATAAACGGAACAAAAGGAACTACCGCCAATAACTATCCCAATGATGGTCGATTCAAGGTGACTGCTCAAAGAGGATATCGTCTGCTTGGTAGCGGTACATGGAGCGTTTTTGCGGATGAACACGAAGCCATCCGCAGTCTTGGCATCCCATCAAATCTGAATTGGGTTCCAGCAGATGAAAACGCATGGACTTATGCGGCTGCAAATGACGATTGGAATTTTGATTCATCGACAGACCCTGTTAAATAACATGGAGATCGGTTTATGTTCTTGTCGATTATTTCTTTGCTAATATATATTGTTCAAATATGTATTGCTGTCATGATTGCATCCGTAATACCCATCTTTGCTTTCAAAAAGTGGAGGCGAAAGAAAGTATTTATGCTATTGTTATTGCTCTGCTTATCAATAGAATTATTAGGTATTGCACACTTGGCGAATGACCCTTTTTTGATATGCCAAGAAGAATACCGCGAATTTGTCTCGGAAAAAGATGAACAAGATATCATTGCATTTAATTCGGGTATTTACAGTAAACAAGTTCCGGTCATACCAGTTTGCATCGTGGTTAAGCACGCTGATGATATTTCAATTGTCGTCGAAACCTATTATTTGATATTTGGACACACTGAAATGCTTATCGGTGATGATGGTCCTACCTATTTGCGTACTCTATTTTAATCAAAATAGTGTTTTTAATTATTAGTACAGATCATCAAGCTGGTGATTGGGTCATTCCATTCTGCCACAAATGAGCTGACCATCGTTGTAATAGCGAGGACTTGAAAGTCCTCGCTATTAGCATCAGCTCTGTCATTTCGGTGCGTGTTAGATACTGACACCAGACTGATGCACCGAACATGCAGGCTTCGCTTTATAACCCTTTTTCTGCGTTTTAACTTATTTTAAGTTATAATACAAAATTCAAGTTAAGATTTACTGTGAATCACTTTTTCTTTACCATGCAGCGTTTCTTAAAGAACGAAATGCCATAGCAAAGAATCTGATCATAGTCGTCCTCATACTCCTTTGCGTACATCCTATCATCAATTTGCTGCAAAGCCGTATCGCACTCACTCTCCAGATTTTCCAAAGCCTTCGTGTACTTTGCTTCAAAGATTGCAACGCGGGCATTGATGGAATCGTAAACGACCACATCACTTCGGCCTTCTCCATGCTCTTTATTGGAATCCACCATATATCCGGCACCTGTGAAGATGCCCGCAAGGAAAGCATGATAGAAGTCTTCCCGGTAGTCATGGTAGCTTATGGTGCGCCGGAGCAGAGCATTCATTTCCTTGGTAATGCCCTCGCTATCACTGTTCCAGACTGCATCGAACAAAGCATTTCGATTCCACTTCTTCGTACTGTCATCGAACCATTTGATGACTGTTGTTTCAAAAATCTCTTTGATTTCTGCATTAGGAATCATAAGGGCAACCATGCCATCCGGCAATTCGCCTTTATAATCGCCTTCACGAGCTTTGGTCAGGTACCCTGTCAAGTACAGCGTACTCCAAAGATTGTCTTCTGAGGAATGCAGATAATCATAGGTTAGGTTTTCATCTACACGCTGAACGATGCAGCCACCAGCCATCAGGGTTTCAAGTTTATTTGTGATCGTACTGCCCGCATAGTCAATAAAGGAACGGATGATAGCATTGTCGCTGGTATTTTTCCAGTAGCTGATAGGCTTTGCTTTCGGATCGCGTTGCAATTCCAGCATGTAATTCATTACGTCCCACGGGCAGTAAACATCAAAATCGCCGAAATGATATCCATCATACCATTTCTTAATGTTTTCGGCCTGCTCTTTCAGGTCGGCATCCTTTAGCAGCTGGTCAACCTCGCTCTGTACAAATCCGAAATACTCGTTCAGACGAGAATTGGTGATAGTATCCGATACAAAATTGTTGGTTCCTGTAAAGATACTCTCTTTCGCAATCTTCAGGCAACCTGTAACAACTGCAAAACGAAGTGCTTGATTGTCTTTCAGTGCTTGCATAAGTCCTTTCATGACATCGAGCATTTCATCATAATAACCGTTGTTGTTCGCTTTTGCTACGGGTACATCATACTCGTCTATAAGAAGAATTACAGGCTTTTCATAATAACTTTGCATCATCGTTGTCAAAAGCATAAGGCTGCTCTTAACTTCTTTTATGGAGCCACTGCCATGTGCAAGATGCGCAAACGCTGTTTTTTGGAACTCTGTAGCACTTTTACTATCAAGCAAATAAAGATGTTTGTTGTACAAATCTGCTATCACCATTGTGAGCATATCATATGCCCCGGTGAAATTTAGTCCGTCTACTTGCCGAAACGAAACAAAAATTGTAGGATATTGGTTCATCCACTCATCGCACAACGCTTGATTTTTTGTAATTTCCAGCCCTTCAAACAGTTTTCTGCTGTCCTTGCGGATGTCGAAGAAGCTTTCCAGCATACTCATGCCCAATGTCTTACCGAATCGTCGAGGACGAGTAATAAGCGTCACTTTCGTTCCGGTTCTACTGATCAGTTCTCCAATCAGTCCCGATTTATCAATATAGTAATACCCATTTTTACGAATTTCTTCAAAATCCGAAACTCCAACGGGAATATTCATTTCTTTCATCTCTGCTGCTCCTTTCGCGTAGCCATGCACAGACTTTTCATTGCTTCTATGATACCATGAATCTCATGTTCTTACAAGAAAATTTCCGCTTACCACATTGATTCTGGCTACGGCTCATTCTGCATAGCCTGCCAGCACATCTTCAAATGGTCTGCTGCTGCGATTTTAGTGGAAAGGTCCCGGCTGTAGGATGCGTTGATGATGTTCTTGATGAGCATCCTGAGTTCGCCTCGTTCTTCGCTTTCGTTCATCATTTCCTCAACAGCTTTGCACACATCAATCACTTCCGCGCCCTTTGGAATGTCAGCGTCAAAATGCCGAGATTCAAAGACGGCTTCAAACGGGGAATGGTGAATGCTACCTTTGATGATGCTATGGTTCACGCCGGCTGGTATGATCAAGCAACAACAAAAAACAGCAGACAGATAATAAAAGAACATGAAAGCTTCTTTGATGGTCTTTCTGACATTGATGGTCTGAAGCGGGAGCGCACTGAACAGCAGATGCGGGATGCCATCGCCAAAGGAACCCTGATGAAGGACTTGCAGTGGGTTCCGGTCAAGAAGGACGACCTGTTTTTTATTGAAGCAGGTACTATCCATGCCATCGGAGCCGGTGCATTGGTGGCCGAAATTCAGGAAAACTCCAACCTGACCTACCGCCTGTACGATTATGACCGTGTGGGCAAGGACGGCAAAAAGCGGGAGCTGCACATCGGTACAAAAACAGATGTGACAAGATTGATTTCGGCACGAATGGCTACCGAATTTGAAAGGGGGCTTTATTATGGTAAAAACGAGTGAAATGTCTATGGAACTGAAACAGGAACTTGCTTTTACAAAAGAAGAACTCGCAGAACTGGAAGCGGCAAAGAAAATGCCAATCACGTTTGATGCGGATTGCCCTGAAACCACACCTGAGCGGGCGGTTAAATTTAGAAGAGTTAATCCGCCGCGTAACAGAATGGATGGTGATATAGAAAAAGTCGTTTCAGAGGAGAAAATAAGACAATTAAGCAGAAGTATAATGGATGTACTCTGGTTTTCACTATGGAATAAGGCCGAATGATAAAGGTAATGCCCGTCTGGGTGAGAGGATTCGTAAATCTTCTCGACTAGGCGGGCATTTCATTCCGCAGGAATGTGAAGGTTAAAGGTTGAGTGTTTCTACCCAAGCGGACAAGTCGGCCTTGCTGGAATAGAGTGTTTCTGCAAACTCTGTGTAATTAAAATTAAGATATTTCGCACCAGGTTTTACCAGACCGGATAATGGTTTCACACTTGAATGTACTTAGCGTGTTTTACCCATTTGCCCCAGACACCCAGCAGGCCGCCCGATGTCAAGTCTTGGACAACTTTTTTCACAAATAAATTTGAAAAATCGCAAAAAAATAAGCCCTACAAGGTTTTCAGTCGGTTCCGAACCGATCTGAGCCTTGTAGGGCTTAACTGTTTTCTCTATATGATTTTATCTTAGACTGCCTGCAGTGGAGTGTTTTCCATCACTTTCTTAAACTGCTCCACTGTCATTTTTGCCTTTTCAGCGGCACGTTCCATTTTTAAATCGCCGTCTCGAACAAGCTGCACCAGCATCCGCATCTCACCAATGCTAATGCCTTCTTCTCTGCCTTCGGCCTTTACGCCCTGACTAAGGTTGCACATAACAAGCACCTCTCTTTCCAGATCTTCGTTCATTGCAACGCCAAATTCTTCTTCAAGAATTTTCTTTTTCTCAGTAGCTGCTCTGGATGAAGAGAGCAGCACATCCATAAATTTCACAATACCTGTATAGTTTTCTGTACCCGACTCTCCCAGACAAATCGTTACAACGCTCATCAAATCATAGTTTTCTGATTTTTCAACAGCATTTCCAATCAACTGCTCTGGCCGAATGGAATAACGAATCAGAGTATTCTGAAACTCTTTAGTTGGATGTGTACAAACCCAGATAGAGTACACTTTTCGGATTTTCCCATACTCTGAGTTCGTGAATATCGGGCCGTGCTGTGCAGAGATCATTCTGCTGCAATAATAGATTGCACGCTTCGTCAAAGGGTACCCCGGATTAAAAGCGGTCTGCGCTTCTACATTGATAATAAGACGTATCACATCTTTCTGTTCAGCAGAACCTTCTGATGCTGGTGCGATTGCATCGAACCGAACATCATAATTGATGGTTCCCTCAGTCAGCGTAGAATCCTCATTATTGCTACCAGCAATTACGTCAGAAGTTTTCTTGGGTCTGTTTGTATCATCAACATGAACGCCAACTGTACCCACTTCTGGAGTTCCTTCGATATACTTCTCTGCAATTTCGTCTACGGAGCAGGCACTGTACTCATTCACGCAGTTCTTCATAATCTGCGCCAGAATCTGTTTGTTGGCCAGCAGCTTCTTGGCAGCCTTATCATAACTCAAATCGTATTCCGTCTGCGTTATCGCATGAGCAAGCTGATTTTCCATCGGCATTCACTTCCTTACAGCAGGGTCAACAGGAGCATATACTATCCCTATTGTGCTTTCATCTTACCATAAAACACCTTGCATATCAAGCAGGCAGATGTAAACTTTTCAGCATAGATTTGTCCATATTGCCCATTCTGATTTGAATTCAGGCCAGCAAAATATTTCAATAGTGCCACACCTGTATTCCAGATTTTTCCATCTCTTCTAACATTCCCGTTCATCTTTTTCAAGCGATATGATAACTGCGTTTTTCTCAGCTTCATACCTTCCCTTAAACTGATAGTCTTTCCCTGCAGCAAGACCATTTGCCTCTAATAACGCCTGGACGAACTGTACTCCATTGATCCTCATCCGGCACTGTCCGTCGGTCAGCAGCCTGTCCGGGACCTTAAAGGACATTGGATGTTCGGCAGCACATGGCGTAATTGCAATAGACTGCCGATAACCGAACTGTCAAATCCGTAAATCGTCTGCGCCACCAAAACTCCGCTGTCGTGGAGAACAATGTCCGGTTTTTGCTTTTTTGTCTGTTCACAGACAAGCTGTACAAATCTTTGCTCCTGCACATTCTTTTCGTCAATGACTTTCCATGTATCTGTTTGGCCTTCTATCTGATAGCCACCCTCATTCAAAATCAGGTAGCTGCCCTCAGCTTTTGGTGCCAGAAAGCCATTGAACTTTACCAGTGCTTCTTTGTCCACATAGTAAAATGCGGTCTTTCCTGCCGCTGTGATTGCGATAACGTCACTGACACCAAATTTTCTGATTTTGAATCAGCTTTCGCTGTGGTGGGTTAAGTATAGAGCGCAACCAGAAGCCATTAGCACCCAAAATCACGCTGGCCGCAACGCACCATGACAGGCAGAAACAGGTTGAGGTGAAAAGGTCAAGCCGCGTAAACCCGCATGAAATCAGGCTTTTGTCTGGTTGCCCATATGCGGTTGTCAAGTAAGGAACAAAAATTTTTGTAAATAAATAAGCCCTACAAGGTTTTCAAATCGGTTTTGAACCAATTTGATCCTTGTAGGGCTTATCTCTTAATTTTTATGGACGAAGACCCTTTACAAGAGTCTGAAATTCCTGTTCTGTATCCACAAAGTGGTAAGGCGCATACTCACCATACGCTGTTGGTCTGCTGATTGTTACAAGCTGTACTCCCTTATATCCAACCTCTCTGTTCAATTCTCTTTTTAATTCCACCAGATGCTTCCCATGCGTCGTTTTTAGAGCAAAACAACCATGTGCATTACGATCTTTTGCTACCAAATAGCACATTATTCAGCACCTCCTTAAATTCATGTTCATTCCGAATCAATCCATTTTCATACTTTTCACGCATTATCTTCCCTGTTTCCACGGGATAACTCTTTTTATACAGATAATCGTGAAGCCAGTTATTTAATTGCCTATCAAACAACGTATTAAATTGGATTTCTATGGGGTAATGTCTTCCACTTTTCTGATAGTACACATGGACACCCCTGTAACCATCATCCACTGCCTTTCCTTTTGCCATATCAGCAATCCGGAACGGTGAAAACTCTTCTTCTAATATTTGATCGTAGCTATCACAAAAAGCCCGGAAGCCCAGAATATCATTAAACACTTTTCGTGTCTGATGATCCGGATAGTAACGATCATACTTCAAAAGTATAGAATCCAAGCTCTTAACCCTGTAGTCTAGCGCAATATTAGAAAGGATTTCCTGTTCATCCAACCACTCAGTCATCGAAATCAGTTCAGCAATTAACAAATCCTTATCAAAATAATGCAAGTTCTTCTTCAACGGAATTCCCAAATGCGACTCAAATGATAGTGCATCTAAAATTCCCACCGATAAGCCATTCATTTTCAGCAATTGCTCATTCATAGAGATGCCCCACTGCTTATTAGGATTCTTATCTTATCGGTTTTCAATTAATTGAGCCTCGTATAGCCTATCTGCTTATTCGATATAGTTTTAGTGACCAGCTGTTCTTAGCAGCCTTATCATCACTCGAATTATACTTCGTCTGAGTTATCGCGTGAGCAAGCTGGTTTTCCATCAGCATTCACTTCTCAGCAACAGGTTCAACGGGAGTGTACACTCTCCCTATTGTGCTTCCATCTTACCATAAAACGCTTTGCATATCAAGCTTGCAGATGTAAACTTTTCGGCATAGATTTGTCCATATTGCTCTTTTTCGGCATCATGCCGTCATTTAAATTGATGTTTTCCCCTGTCACCAAATCATTTGCCTTCAATAGTTTTCAATTCTTCAAGGTAATAGTCACCATGATAGAATTTAGAAACATCCATATCAAGAGCTTCAATTACTCGACACGCCAAGCCAAAAGAACAGGTCAAAATACTTCTTTCCCCAGATTCCAACCTTTGATATTGACGCAAAGTTATTTTTGCGCGATCAGCAATCTCTTGTTGCGTCAGCCTTAACATTTGTCGTTTTTTCAATAAGACGGCTGCCGCTGTTGGAATTATCGTTTGAAAGCCATCTAAAATTCCGGCACTCATAATATTGGCTCCCTTCATCACGTCCATTTGGACGTATTATACGACCAAATGGACGTGATGTCAAGTTGTACATCTTTTAGGCGAGAAAGTACTTTATTCACCATTTTTGAGCGAAATGATAACTGCATTTTTCTCAGCATCATACCGCCCCTTAAATTGATGGTCTTTTCCTGCTGCCAGACCATTTGCCTCCAGCAACGCCTGAATGAACTGTATTCCGTTAATCATCATTCGGCACTGTCCATCGGTCAACAGCCTGTCTGGAACCTTAAAGGACATGGGATGCTCCGCAGCACACGGCGTGATTGCAATAGACTTCCGATCTTTCCTCTGCAAAACGCAGATATAGGCCGGACTTCCAAGAATACGGATAACATCTTTCCCAACATTCATTCTCCGGCTTTCCGCCGGAATTGTCACTCGCAGGTTCATAACTCGCCCAGAATTCATGTCTGCATTCCTCTCTCAGCAATCTCATTGCCTGATTGTTGTACGTTTTCAAGCTGTTCCGGTAAATCTGGCGAAGGTATATTTTCAGATTCTTCACGTTGCGGAATCGGTATTGAAGTAGTGCCTGCTTCCCGTTCGGGCTCATCCAATACAGTAGAACTCTGATACCCAATGAAGTCCTCAAACATGTTCATCTGATGATCTGCAATGTAGTCATTATAAGATTTTCCGATACGGTTCTTATAGGCATCCGGGAAGAATTTCATCTGCTTTTTCTTCATTTCACCAGTAAGCGGATCCGTATATTCCTGTGGCTTCGGGGTGAACATGATTGCTTCTTCCAAATCAAACAACATACAAAGACCCTGATCTGAATTAGCCACCCGTCCAAGCACTTTATAGCGGCATTCTCGGTTCCAGTTCATGAGCTTGAAGATATTTTCCACAAATTCCAAAGAGGTAATATCCTTATTCACCCAGTTTTCGTCCTTCTGTCTTGCCCATTCAACAGATGCACTGTCCTCTTCCGGGCACATGATCAACGCAAGCCGCTTCTTGTTTGGATGCAGAATTGGAAGAACATACTTAATTCCTTCAAAAAGCCGGATACAGGCCATATTGAATTTCATAACGCCATATTTTATGCTTACTGCTGGCTTATTCAGCATAGAAAACTGTGTGCGCGGCGGCAACTCATAGCCATCAAATTTTTCGTACTCCAGCTCTCTTTTATACTCTTTTCGTATCTGTGCCAACTCACGAATTAGCGAGATCTCCCGAGCACTCATTTCCTGCTCCCTGCTTTTTTCTTCCATTTCTCAAATCCTCCTGCATCGACATTAAAAGGTCATCCAGTTCACGCTGAACTTCATTTCTGCTCGGAATCGCGCCAATCATGGGATTTTCTACGACTTGGCCGGATTCCATCACATCACGGACCGTAATGCTCTGAACCCACTTATGCCGATACAGCCGGCATTTCAGATCCATCGAACGACCTTCAATCTGTTCATACTGATTTTTTCCAATCAAAATCCGGGACTCATCCAATTCAAAAATCAGAAATTTTGCATTTCCCTGACCCCGGCAGATACCACGGCACTGGTAACGGCAATTCATTTTCCAGTTCAACGTTTGAAGAATCAGGCCAGAAAACGCTCTGGCTGAAAAGGCACTATGAACGTCATTGTCATCTTGCCAGTGCATCGCCGTTGAAGAGCTATGATCGCTCTTTCGCAAAATCACGACCTGTAGAATCGGATGATAGAGCAGTTCCACATATTCGCAGTTGTCCAGCCGGGTGTGGCAAGCTTTGCTGAAACGGATTCCATTTTTAGAAATCGTCATAACCGGGCTGCTTTGATTGATAAAGCAAGTGCCTGAAACCGTCAGATATTCAGATTGAAGAACCTTTCCCAGCGTTGTCCCAGTCCTCATCTCTGCTATATCGTTCAGTTTCGCCACCTCTTCCGGCAGATAGGTGCTCAGACAAAGGCAGCGGATGCTTTCAACACTGATGCCGCTCCAATTCGGATGGATGCCAACAAAGCCTTTCAATGTTCCCTGCTGGATCACCACAATATCCTGCACACCGCACTTCTTCCTGCTGGATGCCACCAGATGTGCAGCCCGTGCAATTTCCGGCGAAACGATTGCTTCATGGTGTTCCGGAACATAGGCAGAGCAGCGATTCCCATTATTCTTTGTAACCTTGCCCAGCTTGTAGTCCACCACGATGCTCTTCCGGGCTTCCAGATCACCCCAGCGGCGTTCATTTTTCATGATGTTTGCCACCATCACGCCATTCCACTCCTGCCTGCCGCGCAGGGTGCTGCGCTTCTTCTGCGTCAGGATCGTTGCAATCTGATCGTAGTTATACCCTTGAATAAACGCCAGAAAGATAAACCGCACCGTCTTCGCTTCTTCCGGCTCAATTACCAACTGTCCATCTTTGGTATGCCGATACCCCATCAAATCAGCTATCGGGTACTGTCCTGTCATAATGCGCTGATCATACGAAAGGATCATCCGGCGGCTCTTGTTGCCCGATTCCCAATCCGCCAGAAGTGCCTGTATATCGAGGTTGTACTGGCTATTCGGGTTGAGTGTGTAGATGTTCTCGGTTTCAAAGTACACACCGATTGGATGTGCCGGGTGCATGGTTTTCAGTGCTGAGATCTGCGTCATGCAATCCGAAAAATTCCGAGCGAAACGTGAAATGCTGGCGCAGATAATCAAATCCATCTTCTGGTCTTTGGCATCTCGCATCATTCGCTTAAACGCATCCCGTTTCCGCAGTGAAGTACCCGATTTTCCTTCATCGCTGTAAATATCCTGCAAATTCCAGTTTTCCGTTTCTGCAATCTTTTTGGTGTAGTATAGAGTCTGGTTTTCAATGGAAGAAATCTGTTCTTCGCTGGAAGTGCTGACACGGGCATAAACAGCTACACGCTTCAGGTCACTGTCGTAAATTGACGGTGTCGGTTTCGCCGGACGAAAGTAGTCTTTTGCCGTTTTCTGGCCCTGTTCTGCCTGCTTATGGATTCTGTCACGAATCTCTGCTTTTCGCCTTTCCGATTCTAAGTGTCGGCTCTGCCAATCCGCTCCACTCGGCAACACTTCAAGGCTTTCTACCGGAATACACTCTACGTCTTTTGGATTATGCTGTCCTTCCACGTTCATTTTTCTTCAGCCTTTGTCATTTCATGTTCCAGTCGGATTCTCCACTCAAGATAATCTTTCCTTCGGATTGATGTATATTTTCCAGCCAATTCTTTCAGACTCTGCCGCTGGCTATCAACATCAAGAATAGTGTCAATTCTCTGGTCGTCATCGTCTGTAACAATGTCCACCCGCATCGGCAAATCAAACAGATATTTCAGCAGAAAACAGAAATCACAGGTATTCGCTGCAAGGTAGGCCCTTGTCTGTGAAAAAATCAGATTGACGACACCCTTTTTGCAATCTTTGAGCAGATGCACCATTTCCGGGCGTTTATAGATTTCCTTATTCCCTGTAATGTCGATGTAAACACCAACCAGCCTTTTATCCGCATCATCCCTGAACTTTTCAGCATAATAGGAACTATGATAGGCCACTGCTGCATCCTTAGAGCGTTCCCACTGTTTTGCAAGTTTCACATAGCCGCCAACCTTATACTTGCGATCCATTCATAGCACCTTCTTCCGGCTGAACGCTCCAATACCATTTCCGCTTTTTCTGATAGCAGTGGATTCCCATTTCTGTTTTTACCATTCGTGCCACTCGTTTGCTTACACCCTCATTGTCCAGACGGCAATAAATTTCATTCGCGCTCATATCACCTTTTTCAAGAAAATGCTTAATCCAATAGACCGCTTTTTGCTGTTCCGATTCAAATTCGGGTTTTCTATCTGGTTTCTGATTTTCAAAAGATTGCGGCCTGCATTCCAGCCACTGAAAGCCCTTGTCGGCGGAAATGGAAAAACGGATGTCTTCTGCCCTAGGCGCAAGACTGTTTTTGATTTGATGTACGATTCTTATATCAGGGTTCTCTGTATCTCGCTCCACCTGCAGGACGCTTCGTGCTGCTGCCACAACATCAATGCTGCCAAGGCTGCGGTACAGCCCTTTGGAGCCTTCTTTTTTGTTGAGGTGGCCAATCAGAACGATGGCGCAGTCATAGCCCGCAGCCCACATTCCAAGGCGGCGCATAAGTTTCCGTGCCCTGCCTGCGATCTGCAAATCGGAATCACTGCCAAGATAAGCCTGAATCGGGTCGATCACGACCAAACGTGGCCGGAATTCAATGATTGCCTGACGGATGCGCTCATCGTCCAATGTGAGGCCGTTATAAACCTCTTCATTGATGAAAGCAATCTTCCTGCAGTCTGCCCCGCAGCGTTCCAATCGGGGCTTTATCGTATCCGAAACGCCATCCTCGGAGCACTGATAAATCACTTTTTGCGGCACGCCGATCTTACAGCCATCCGGGGTCTTACCTCCTGTTGAAAGTTCCGCAATCAGATTCATCATCAGGGTAGATTTTCCATCGCCGGGATCACCCTGTAGCAGTGTGATTTTCCCGATTGCAATAAAGGGATACCACAGCCACCGTACATCCGTTGACTGAACTTCGCTGTACAGCGTCAGTAATTGCTCCACGTTGTTCCTACCACCTTATTATTGCTATTTAATTTCATGCTTTTATTATACTCCTGTCAGGTGTTTTTTTCTGTGAACCAGCAGTTCACTTGTTGCTCAAAATGTGAACTGTTGGTTCACATTTTGGCCTCAGAAGCCATCTCCGCTAGGGGGAAAAAATAAGAATTCTGACTTCTATGCAAATTACCTCTTTGGTTCCTCTTGATTCATTTCTCCATAAGTCAAATAATTAAAGTATCTTATGCGGGCATTTGAAAGGAAAATCACTATATGTCCGTAAATCGTACTTCTTTAGGAAAACGAATCAGCTTCTACCGTTCAAAATCGAATCTGACGCAAGAAGTTCTTGCCGCAAAAGTCAACTGCAGTCGTGAATACATTGTCCAAATCGAAAATGGCACAAAGGTTCCAAGCCTTTCTGTTCTTGTCAAAATTGCCAACACGTTATCCGTTTCCGCGGATGAGCTTTTGCTCGACTGTCTTGAATATTCATCTTCCTCTGCAAACTCTGAAATTCATCGCTTGCTGTTGGACTGTAATGAAACTGAACAGACTGTCATTATCCGCATGGCAAAGGAGTTAAAGGCCATTCTTGTCAGCCTTGGAGTTTAACATTATTTCGCAGTAAAAAGCACAAAATAAAACGGCCCGCATAAGCTGCAGACGCACCCTCGAATTCTCCTGGGTGCTGTCTGTGGTTTACGCGAGCCTTCGATTTTTTGCTTCTGAAATTCTGTATTTACCTTAAATCAAGAAATCGCTGCACTTACTTTTCCTCATAACTGTTCAATGCATCCTCAAATGTAAAGCGAATTTTCACGCGTTCATCGTTGAAAACCTCAATGCGGTCAATAAAGGTTTCCACCACATTCTGTGATAAGTGCATCACATAGCCTGCTTCTTCTGCTGCACTTACGACAGTCTGCAAATTATCAGCATCTTTCCTTACTGGCAGGAAAATTCGGTCTTTCTCGGTACGCAGCATTTGAATCTGCTCCATCTTATCATCTTCCTGCACTCTGTAGGCATCTCTCTGCCGGATGAATTCTTCCTTGCTTATATTTCCGTTGGCATACTGCTCATACAGTGCAACGCGCTGTTTTACGATCTCTGCCTTTTCTTCACTCAGCTTTTCTTCCTGCCGTTCCAGTGCGGAAAAGCAGATCAACGCTTTGCGTTCCCGTTCGTGCAGGATTTTCAGTATATGCTCCACCTGTTTTATCTGCGCTGTCAGCGCGTTTCGGACAATCTCTTCCAGCACTGCCTCAGAGATTGGGATTCGCTTGCAAGGGCTGTTCACCGCAGTGGCCGAAAATCTGCAGTTAAAAGATGGACCAAGTTGCTTGAGAACACGGTATTTCATCAGTTTCTGGCAGTAGCCGCAGTAGACCTTGCCTTTCAAGGGATACTGGTGTTTTGTGTAGTTCCCGGTCTGGTGCTTCCCATGCTGCAGCATGATGACCATTTGTGCCTGTTCAAATTCCTCCGGGGTCACAATGGCGGCATGGCTGTCCTCAATTCGTACCTGCTGTTCCAGCGGTGCGCGCAGGACCCGATGCTTGCACGGAACAGGCATAATGAATTTCGCGCCCACGTAGGTTCCCTTATACTTCTCATTTTTCAAAATATGGTAAACCGTTCCGCTGGTCCAGTGACTGCGCTGCAAGTCCCATGCTTTCTGCTCGCTGTACACATGATTTTCCGTCACATGATACGCTGCCGGGGTCGGAATCTGCTTTTCGTTCAGAATTTTGGCGATGGTGCCCGTCCTGTTGCCCTGCAATGCCAGTTCAAAGATCAGGCGCACATACTGGCTGGCTACCGGATCAAGGATCAGCTTATGGCAGTCATTCGGGTCCGGCAGAAATCCAAACGGGCGGTATCCTCCGAGATACATTCCTTTTTTCTGCATCACATGGTCTGCTGCTGCGATTTTAGCGGAGAGGTCCCGGCTGTAGGATGCATTGATGATGTTCTTAATAGCTACTTCCAGTCCACATACATCGTTTCTGATCTGCATTCCACTGTCGTAACCATCGTTGACGGAGATGAAGCGAACGCCCAGCAACGGGAAGATTCGCTCCATATAATCGCCTGCTTCAATATAGTCACGGGCGAACCGGGAAAAGTCCTTTACGATAATCGTTTTCACCTTTCCGTCCTGTGCATCTTGAATTAGCCGCTGAAACGCAGGACGGCTTGTAGATGTGCCGGAGTAGCCATCGTCCACGTACTCCTGACGCGGCTCTGTTGCCAGTTCGGGGCGGGCCATGATGTACCCCTCTACCAGTCCGCGCTGGCCCTGAATGCTGTTACTCTCGGTCTTATCTGTTCCCACATCCTCGTCCGCAAGAGAAAGCCGGTAATAGGTTCCGATCATCTGCTGCTCACCGCCTTTCAAACGTATAGATCAATTCTGCCTTTACAATTTCCGCAGCACGATTTTCCAGATTATTCATACGGCGTACCCATTCCATCTGGTTCTCTTCTTTCTGTTTTTCTGAAGTTTCCTCACGCTGACTCATCTGCTCGATCAAGACCTTATACCGCTCTGCAGCCTGCTCTTCCACATTTGCCAAAACAGTATCCAGCTTTCCACTCAGCAGCAGGCTCTGATAATAGGCTGGTTTTCGCAGTTTCAGGTACGCCTTGTGCAGCATCCCCCAGCGGCCAATCGGACGGGTCCGTGGCAGTTTCAAGGCTGGCAGATAATAATCACCCACCAAAACATATTCCATTCCTGTCCGGGCATCATAGATTTTTTCTTTCATTGTCTGTCCTCCTTTTTCGTTAGAACACAAATTCCGTGTAAGTATTTTTCTTGTGATCCACTTCAATTTTCTTTACATACTGCTGCAGATTATCTGCCGTTAAAAGAACCTCTGTGTTGCCTGCGATTTGCTTTTTCTTCTGCAATTCTTCTTGAACAACGACCAGTTCTTTCTCGTTTTCAGCTTTTGTCTGTCTGAATGCCTCAATTTCATTCTCTGCATCCTGCTTCAATTTCAAGAACTTTTCTTTTGAAATTTTTCCAAGGACATACTGCTCGTAGCCGCTGCGCTTCTGTGATTCCAGTCGAACGATATTGCCTGACGCCTGTTCAATTTCACGTTTTGTAGCTATTTCTTTTGATTGGAGTTTGCTTTTTCCAGAGCTTTTCCGTACCGGCTTCTGCAAATCACGGTGTTCTTCCATCCGCTGGTGCAACTCCTTGTTAATGCCGTTCCAGAGATCTTTCTCTGAAATTGAAACATGGCAAGATGCACAGTAAAAATACAGCGCACCATCACTTTGCCAATGACAAACCAATTTTTCTCCGCACTTTTTGCAAAAGATTCTGCCTTTGAAGATGTTCGGATTGTTTTTTCTGCGCTGTCTACACCACTTTTTTCGCTCTTCCTTGACTGCTTGCTCGGCTTCCCGTAATGCGGAAATTTCATCAAACAATTCCCAGCTGATAATCGCCGGATGGCTGTCCGGCACCATCCGCCAGCTTTCCCGTGGATTCTGCCCGATTTTCCGATTCTTTTCATCGTAGGCGATGCGGTTATAGACCATTGTTCCTGTGTAGATTGGATTTTCCAGCACCTTTGTCACGAACACGGTCTGCCATGCTGGGTCCTTTACCCGCAAGGTGTTTTTCAGGTATCCCAGCTGACAGCGGCGTGTAAAAGGTGTTGGGATTCCCTGCGCAGACAGCTTCTTTGCAATCTCGCGCTCTTTCATGCCGGATTTCTTCCAGAGAAAAATCCGAACTACCACATCGCTGACTTCCTCGTCCAGAATCAAATGATTCTGCTGATTTCTCTTGTAACCGAACGGAACAGGCGTATAAATTTCTCCTCGTGCTTCCTTGGAACGAAAGCACGACTGAATCTTCTTGGACAGGTCTTTCGAGTACATTTCATTGATCATGCTCTTGATCGGCACCAGCATCCCGTCCCGGCTCTGTCTGTTCAGGCTGTCATAATTATCATTGATGGCTATAAATCTTACGCCAAACAGTGGAAACACTTGCTCCAGATACTGACCTGTTTCCACGAAATTACGACCCAGTCGGGAGAAGTCTTCTTGTGTCAAGTAGGAACTAAAAAATTTTTGAGATTTTACAAGCCGTTCATAGGCGGATGACCACCCGTGAACGGCTTGTAACATTCAGCCTATTTGATTTCTGCTTTCTCAAAGATGTCTTTGAACTTCCAGACGATTTCGATGTTGTTCTGTCCATGAACATAGATAACAGAGATCAGCGCATGGGCAAGCTCGTAAGTAAGCCCTTCGCATTTCTGGAAATCGCCGACCACCTTGTCAAGCCTCTCATCGGAACAGGGATGCTCAGAATCAAGCTCCTGCATCCGCTCATGGCCTTGCCGGATTGCTTCTTCATTTTCGGCTATCTTGGCGTCCACCTCCGCTTTTCGCTTGAGATATTCCGCCTTTGTGATGCTGGTCAAAGTGTACTTCTCATACAGCCGGAGCTTTACTCCCTTGAGCTGTTCAGACTGCTTTTGCAGATCGCGGATTGTATCGGCACATTCTGAGATAGCAGATTTTCTCCGCTTGCTGATCTCATGTTCTTTGACGGCTTTCTTTTCGACCAGTGTGAGCATTTGCCCAATCGCTTTGTAAGCCGCGTTCTCAAGCCATGACTCGCTGTATTTTTCACCAACTGGGCACTCCGTATCGCGGTCATGTGTTGAGTGAGTACACTGATAGAAATATCCGCCCTCATTTCGGAGCTTTCGCCGGGTAAGGGTGCGTTTACAGTTGCCGCAGCACACAAGACCTTTGAGGGGATAATAGCGCAGATTCCGTTTGGGATTCTTCTCACCGCCCCGGATAACTGCCTGAGCCAGCTCAAACTCTTCCTTGCTGACAATCGCTTCGTGCATCCCTTCGACGATGATCCAGTCCTCTTTCTTTTGAGAAATAGTTTTCCGAGAACCCACACCGCCGGACTTTCGCTTGTGGCCGACCGTTGCTCCTGTGTAAACATAGCTCGTCAGAATCTTGTAGACCATAGAAGCCGTCCAGCTTATCTTTTCGCTCATGCGGCTATACTTCTTCTTGTCAGGATGTTTGCCTTTGAAATATTGCCCGGGCGTCGGGATGTTATCATCGTTCAGGCTAAGGGCAATCTGTGAGGTATTCCGTCCTTTAAGGGCTTCGTTAAAGACCCTGCGCACGACCTCTGCGGCCTCCGGGTCAAGCTTGAGCTTGTTGCGGATTTCGGGATGAAGCACATAGCCGTAAGGAGCGTAGCCGCCCACATACTTGCCTTGCTTCATCATCTGGATTTTCGCGGTTGTCGTTTTGACAGAAAGATCCTTGCTGTATGCGGCATAGATAATGCTGCGCATGACAACCTCAAGACCGCCGGTTGTTCCCTTGTAATCGTCGCTGTCATAGCCGTCGTTGATGGAAATAAAGCGGACGCCCATGAATGGAAAAGTGCATTCCAGATAGTTTCCCGTTTCAATGTAGTCACGAGAAAAGCGGGAAAAGTCTTTGACGCAGATCAGATCGATTTCGCCGCGCTTGACCTTCTCCATCATCTGCGTGAACTGAGGACGGTGAAAGTTCGTGCCGGTATAACCGTCATCCGCAAACTCAGACCGCTGACAGTGAGACAACTCCGGATGATTGTCGAGAAAGCGATTGATGAGCATACGCTGGTTGCCGATGCTGTCACTTTCCGCCTTGCTGCCATAGCCAGTATCTTCATCAGCCATTGAGAGGCGGATGTAGATGCCGATGTTGTATTCCTTGCTCATTTACATCGCCTCCTGTACTTCCTTGATACTCTGAACGGTCAGAGCGTAAATATCGCCGTATTTCATGACCAGCTCGATTGAGCCGTCCTCATGGACTTTCACAAGCTCTACGGACTCGTCAACTAACTCCTGAGAGAGCATCGTTGCACCGCTGACGGATTTCATCAGCGTGAGCCACTTGTTGTCCTCGGACATTGCCTCGGCAAACTTTACCTTCCGCTGAACCGCTTCATCCAACCGCCGTGAAAGATCGACATACTGCTCATCGTAGGCTTTCTTGGCAAAGGCGTATTCCTCTTCATCGAGAACGCCTTCCGTGAAGTCCTCGTAGAGCCGGGTGCGTTTCTTGGAGATGCCGCTGAGTTTCAGATTCAGGCTTGTGATGAGCGCATTCTGCTGATCGCGGATGCTGCGTTCGCCTTCACTGTTTCTCAGTTTGGCAAGCAGCTTGTCGTAATTGAGAGCCGCCTTGACTTGAAGCTGGATCGCCGCAAGCACATCTGCTTCGAGTTTGTCCTGCCGCGTATAGTGCGGCGTACAGAGATTGCCGCGCTTGACGGATGAGCTGCACTCATAGAAGGCGTACCATGCGCCGTCCTTGCGCTTGTCAACGCGCTTGCGATGGAAATAGAGCTTTCTGCCACAGTCCGCGCATACGATTTTGTCTTCAAAGAGATTGATCAGCGTAGCGCGGATTTCCTCCGTGCGCTCCATCTTCTCAACCCTTGTCCTTGCAGCAGCGTCGCGCAGCTCTCTTACCTTCTGAAAGTCCTCGCGGGAAATGATTGCCTCATGGGTGTTGGGAAAGACGATCCATTCCTCGCGGTTGATATGCTGATTCTTGACGCCCTTGTAGATGGCGTTCAGCGTCCGTCCGAGAACGGTATCTCCGACGTAATGGGGATTATCCAGAATGGTAGTCAGTGAAGACTTGTTCCAAATCTTCTTTGCCGTAGCATTGCCTGTGCGGACGCCGACCTGATACTTCTGAAACTCCGGATTGGGCGCGTTCATTGCATCAAGCCGGTCTGCAATCGCAGGAAGGGACAGTCCTTCAATTTTCCATTGGAAAATCTTCCGGACAATCGGTGCGGTTTCTTCATCGAAAACCATATTGCTGTGTTCTTCATCCCAGCGATAACCATACGGGAGATTGCGCTTCTTGAACTCTCCACTTTCCATCTGTGCTTTGAGCGCAGTAGAAACCTTGCGGGAGATGTCCTTCGAGTAAAGGGTGTTGATCATGTTTTGCAGAGGGATAATGAGGCTTTCGCCGGAACCGTCCGTATCAAAGTTGTCGTAGTTCTCTTTGATGGCGATAAACCGAAGCCCGATCTGCGGGAAGACCCGTTCCAGATAGGTTCCAGCCTCGATGTAGTCACGCCCGAACCGGCTGAGATCACGAACTACAAGGCACTTGATCTTGCCGGTGCGGATGTCGTTCATCAGCCGGTTGAACTCCGGTCTATCAAAAACCGTTCCTGTTCGTCCGTTGTCCACATAGGTATCTATCAGATTCAGGTAGGGACGCTCTGCAATGTAGGACTTGCAAATCTCAATCTGATTTGCGATGACATCCACCTTTTCGGACTTGCCGCTGTTTTCAACGGAAAGACGGGCATAGATGGCTGTTGAGAAGACCTCGGAAGAAACAGACTCGATAACCGGCTCTTCAACTGCGATTTGTTTTCTGCTTTTTCTTGCCATTTGCTCATCCCTCCTTTATACGGCAATATCCAGTTCATCGGCATAGCCGAGAACGTATTCAATCGTCTGCTGGTATTCATCCCTATATTTGAAGACGATTTCGATTGCATGGTTTTCGTGAATCAGAATGCGGTCAACAAGGGACATCAGCACACGGCGGTTCAGTTCTTCGACGTTTTCATACTGCTTGAAAAGCGTTACCCAGTTCCGTTCAGTCGTGCCGGTTGTCACCGTCTGCTTCATTTCTTTTTTGACCCGCAGAAGTGCCTCCTGTTTGTCCTCAATGATTTTGGTGTAGCTGCTGCGGAACTCGAAGTATTCCGATTTATCAATGACGCCGCCGATGAAGTTCTCGTAAAGTCCCAGCTTGAGCTTTTGGTACCGTTCAATCTCTTCCTCGATTTTGGCGATCTGAGCTTCGTAATTGAAAGCCTTACGGCTCTGAGACGGAAGCCGTTCTATCATCGCAAGCGCGTGTTCCAGATTGATGACAAGCTCGATCTGGTCATGAATAGCACGGAAGACCTTCTCTTCAACCTCTTTTGCGGCGATGCTGTGCGAGCTGCACGTCCGGCTGTGCTTATTGGTAGAACAGACGTAGTAGATATACTTTTTCGCCTTCGACGGGACGGTCTTGCGGATCATTGGCTGCTGACAGTCTCCGCAGAACAGGAAGCCGGAAAACAGATGCGCTTCGTCCTGATCGGGCGAACAGCGCATATCCCGCTGCATCATGACCTTGACTGCCATGAAGTCCTCGTAGGACACAAGAGCTTCATGCGCATTTTCTACCTTGACCCACTCGGATTCATCCTTGCTTTTCACAACGCGGACTTTGTAGTTGGGAGTGCCGCGCTTGCCTTGCGCCAGAACGCCGATATAAACCTCGTTGGTGAGAATACGCTGGACGGCTTTGTATGTCCATTTTGCGGTATCGCTGGTTTTGAAGACGGTATCAAACTTCACACCGGCGGAATGCTTGTATTCCATTGGGGACAGGACGCCCATCTGGTTCAGACGCTTTGCAATACGTCCGATGGAGAAGCCGTCCTTGTACATGGAAAAGATCATCTGCACATATTCGCTGACCGCTTCATCCACGATGAGCTGGTTTTTGTTCTCCGGCGATTTCATGTAGCCGTAAGGCGCGAACGAGCCGACGAACTCACCGCTCTTCTGCTTGACTTCCAGACTGCTTCGGATTTTCATGGAGATGTCCTTGCAGTAAGAATCGTTAATCAGGTTTTTGAACGGGATAACAAAGGAGTCGGACTGCGGATCACCGGTCAGACTGTCATACGCATCATTGATTGCGATGAAGCGAATGCCGAGCTGCGGGAAAATCTTTTCAATGTAGCGTCCGCCGTCGATGTAGTTTCTTGAGAAGCGGCTGAGATCCTTGACCACGATGCAGTCAAGCGCACCCTTGCGGATTGCCTCTTCCAGCTTTTTGAACTGAGGACGATTGAAGGAAACGCCGCTGTAACCGTCATCCACAAACGGCTCACAGACAAGCTCTAAATCATCGTGCCTTGCAATGTAGTCCTCGCAGATGGCTCTCTGGCTGGCGATGGAGTTGCTTTCTACTTTGTCTCCATCCTCACGGGACAGGCGGCAGTAGATCGCCGTGCGGTAAACCTTGTCTGGCATAAAAATAACCTCCGTTTTTCTGTTTGGTGTGGTACATCAAATCAGAAAGACGAAGGCTTGCTTCAACTCTTATGAGAGGAACACGAAAACGCCACATGACCATCTAGGCAAGCGGCTTAATCCGTATTCTTCTTTTTTTGACCGATTTCATTATACCACAGGCTCAATCGCTTGTCCATAGAACCGGGCGAAAAGATTCAGACTGTTCATAAATCAAAGACCTCTCAGATAGTGTTCCAGACAATCTTCCATTGTCGTGTCCGTTGCGGCGAAGGTGATCTTCACCACTGTCTTCCCGTCCAGATAACAATAGGGATTTCTGATCTGCTTGATGAACTCCCTCAGTCTGTCCTCTCGCGGTGCCGCAGGATCAAGCCGGACGCTGCTTCTCTGAACGAGTGTGCTTCGGTCAACCGTTTTCGGGCTGACGCTTTTCATTGTTTCAATGCCCATCATATTCTAAGCACCTCCTGTTTCGTGGAACTATTCAGGACAAAAGGATATGGCAGAGCATCTTGTGAAGACACTCTGCCACATAGTTTTCATCCTGAAACTATATAGTAAGTTTCTTTTGGGTTTGTTTCATTGTCCGGCATATTTGCAGCTCGCGCCCCTGCCAGAAGAACTTTGCAGTTCCGGGAATGCTGCGGACTACCAATGGTCAATCGGTATCATGGGACTCTCACCCCTCCGAGGATCGCTCCGAGCCGCCCATTCAAAGAAAAGACGGAAGTATCATTATACCCGGCATCTGCATCGTCGCAAGCAGCCGCACCACACGACTGTTATAGCTCTCCGGAGGTCGCTCACTCCCTTTCGGGAGGTCTTGGCGTCGGAAGCTGTGTTGCTTCGCAGAAGCGGAAAGATCCGCAGCACTGAACTATTCAGTTTTCAAGGAGCAGTGAAGTGGTCTGATTGACCCTTTCACTTTACAACGGACATCTTTTTGCCGTTTGTTGAGTACCGCTCAAAAAATTCTTTGAAATTTTTTCTGCACCGCTGCTTTGAGGTCAAATGCAGCTCTGATGCCGATGCCTTTCCTTCGGGCAAACTCTCGAAGAGTCAGTCCTTCACGGGTCATCGCAAGATACAATTCGCGCTGCTTCCCGGTCAGAATGGAAAGAAGCTCCTTCTCTTTGAGAGCGGTGATCAGTTCCTCCATGCAGTCGCGGGAGTCTGCCAGCCATGCAGCGGACTTCACATCGTCCTCCGGCATAGCGTCAAGGGACAGCACGGTATCAGAGTTTTTCTCTGCGCCGTCCTCATCCTCGGAGGTGTTACCGAAGCCATACGAGCGTCTGATCCGCTTTTCCTCTGCGCGGAGGACTCTCATAACGTCGCGGTTGACCTCAGAGACTTCACCAGTTTTTTTCACGCGCACCATGCACTTGCCGTCCTCCGTAGTCCAGAGGTCGTAATCGAACGCGATAGGGGTTTTAGGGATTTTCATTGTTCATCCTTTCCGCTGCGCGGGAGCAGCGGGAAGGGTGAAGACAGAAAAAGAGCCGCATGACGGTGAGGTTTGAATCCCATGCCGATAAAACAGAGTAATTAAACTCTGTCTCATGCGGCATTAGGATGACTTCACCTATCAGGCGGCTCCACAGCTCAGCTATGACATATATTTTATTTTAGAACAGAGGCTTGTCCTCCGGTTCTTACTTGGTACGCGGTCGCAGTCTTCTCATATTCAGCACATCAAAGACTGTGATCCGCCCGCATTTCTTGCACTTGGATTCTACATGACCTCTCGTGTCCTCGTAGACAGCAATGGCATTATGCTGACAATAGGGACATTTCAGGTATCGGGGCTTCTGCTGGGAAATGGCAACTCTTGCCCTGCGGATTTTTTCGATCAGCTCCGGCGTCGGTTCCTGAACCCGAATGGATGCTCTCTTCATTACCACACCTCCAATGGGTCAACATACTCACTGAATGGACGATCTACCATGTAGCCGAGCTGACGAAGGCGGATAGACGCCGTTGTCTTGGAGACACCGAACAACCGGCAGAAAAGGCGCAGCGTTAAGTGATCACCATACGAATACCTCCCCTCGTAATTGATCAGCGGCGTTTCTGCAAACCGACGCATCGCCAGGTCTACCTCTTTTTGCGGAAGCAGGATCGCCGCGCCCAAGACATTTGCTTGCCACTCGTTCCAATCCTCGCGGGTTTTCAGCTCTCGCGGCGTATAAGCAGTCCGTGCGGAATATCTCATTTCGCAGGATGCCTTTACCTCTTCCGATTCCAGTTGGAAGAGAATCTGATGGGCGCACTCGTGGGCAAGGGTAAATCTACGCTTGGCGCAGAGCCGCTGCACGTTGCCGGATCGAATGAAGCTCTCGTCCAAGAT
>ERZ894186.273-NODE-273-length-25936-cov-13.777250_pt1 | contig 25936 bp, 21 predicted proteins | sample MGYA00380280_ERZ894186 | MGnify/ENA primary metagenome ERZ894186 (study PRJEB32331, sample SAMN06328449) | human gut metagenome | biome: human gut microbiome; feature: stool | host: Homo sapiens | collected 2013-02-13 ... | reverse complement strand
GACCGCATTCGCAATTTTTCCCATTTGTAGATTATCTCTGCTCTATACTTGTGACCGCATTCGCAATTTTTCCCATTTGTAGATTATCTCTGCTCTATACTTGTGACTGCATTCGCACTTTTTTCCATTTGCAGATTATCTTCCCCTCCGAACCAGTGACTGCATTCACAATTATTCTCATTTGTAGATTATCTCTGCTCTATACTTGTGACCGCATTCGCAATTTTTCCTATTTGAAGATTATCTTCTGCGCCACACCTCCCCTACGACTGTGTCTGGGGATGCTTACAGGCAGGATTATCCCGTGTATGGACAAGGAATACTCGTGAGGCTTGCGTCACGAGATGCAGGCTAGTTTCCGCCACCAAGCCCACTGTCTGAGCGACAGCGAGTTTGGGCGACTGGCAGATAACAGACGCATGCAGCGAGTAGCAAACGCAGCGGTATTACAAGTCCATACACGTGATAAGCCTACCGTAACTCCCCACCACATCCATTCATATAATGCATATCTCCGCCCCTTTTTTTCATGCTTCCGCATCCCCCCAGGAGGCTTGTTTTCCCCCTCCATTTTGTTAAAATAAAGAGAACACAAAGAACTGTGTTATCTCCCAAATAAAGTGCATGACCTCCACATATTAATGCACATTCAATTCAACCCATAAAAAAAGTACTTCCAAATCCGCGGGAAGTACCTTTTTTTATAATATTTTCAATTCATGTTCCTCATTCATAACCGCAAACTTAGTTCCAAGTGTTTCCGCCAGCTGCCTGTTATGCGTGATCGTAATCAGTGTTTTCCCTGCCTTATGAAAATCCTGCAAAAACTCTGTCAGCATATCCTGTGTTTTTTCATCCAAGCCGGCAAGCGGCTCATCAAGAATCAGCACCTCCGGATTCAGCGAAAGAATACAGGCAAGAGAAACTTTCCGTTTCTCACCCCCGCTCAGATGATAAGGCGGCCTTTCCCTAAGCTTCTCTATCCCGAACAGCCGCAGACAGTCTTCTGTTCTTTGCCGTATTTCAGCTTCAGGCAATCCCATCTGGATCGGTCCAAATGCAATTTCTTCCTCTACACTTCCACAAAACAACTGCGTATCCGCATTCTGAAACACATATCCCATCTGCTGATGGAACCATTTTGCAAATTGTCTGTCCTTCAAAGTTTTTTCCGAAATCTCATGGTCCTTGTAAAAATAACTTCCTTCGGATGGAAATATAATTCCATTCAGCAATTTGATAAGTGTTGATTTTCCACAGCCATTCGGTCCCTGAATGACCAAAGAATCACCCTTTTCAATATGAAGATCAATATATCTGAGCGCTACCTCATGCTCATAAGCGTAGCACACTTTTTGCAGATCGATCATATTTATCTCCTCTCAATCACATCTATCACGCAGCTATTTTATTCAGATAAATAAACAACGCTGCACAGCCAACCATTATCAAAATATAAAAAATATCACTCACGCACGGCTCATATTTTTGTTTTTTTTCATACTCTCCTGTAAATCCCCTGCAACACATAGCCGCATACATTTCCTCAGCCATCTCACTGGATTTAAGAAATGTGATGCCAAGAACACCTGAAAAAGATCTCGCCTTGTCCGGATTTTTCCCGACTGATCTCAAGCTGATTGACCGCAGAATATCCACACAAATCTCACCCAGGACTGAGATATATTTTAACGTAATATCCAATGTGAAAATAAACAGTGCCGGAACATGAAAAGTCCTCATGCTGGCGGTAAGTTTATTCCACGATGTCCCTGCTGAAAGGATGCCGACAAGAGTCACCGAAACATACACCCGCGCGGTAATATTAGCCATAGTCTGTGTATTTCCCATAAACACTGCCGGCAAAAGAAGAAAAGTTGAAATCAGCACCGCCCCGGCTGTTCCGCTTAATATCTGCCGGATCGCTGCTGCCGAAAAGAAAGCCAGACGGACCGTCACTGCTGCACACATGATCAGCACAAACAGATAATTTTTTGAAGAAGCTGTCAGAATTATAAATAATATCGTATAAAACAATTTAAGAGAAGGAGCAGCAGAAAATCTGCCATCCTTCCCTTCATTAAATCTCAATTTAGCAAGCGCAGACAAAACAGATTTTGTACTTTTAGTCAGAAAAGCCTCTTTGTCTCCAGAAGGCGTGTAGTCCTCTTCCTGACACATCCATGATGGAATCCCTGTTTTTTCTGTTCTATGATCATTCATCTTTATGCCGCTTTCTTTTTAAAGTCAACCTTGTCTTTCATAAGTGAAGAAACGATTTTAAAGAAAATTACCAGAAGTGCCACACCAACGACAGCTGAAAGAATATATCCCGTCCATTCCGGCATACCCGCCATCGAGTAATCCGGAAACAGTGTGGAAAGTTCAAATCCACTCGCCATTCCTGCCGGAGTGTAACCCAGCTGCGTACCACCGCTGACAAGCGTTGCCATCTCATCTACGCCCCATTCACCCCAGGCTGTTCCTGTAGCCAGAAGGCCAATCGGTGTCAATACGATAAGTACTGCAATTAATATATACAGTGGTTTAAACGATGTCTTCTCCGGAACTGCATCTAATTCCAAAGGAGATACTTTTTCTACAAATGCCAGCACTACTACCGTAAGCACAATCTCTGCCAGACCAAATAAAGTAATGTGTCCAATCATCATTGCCGGTATCGATACACTCAAAGGATATGGGCAATAAAGAGCCTGTCCTGCCGCATCCTTAAACAATAATGGCTGTATTCCAAATTCAACTGCCGCACAAAAAGCTGCTGCATTGATTCCCACATAGGATCCAATCGCTGCACTGAGCTTGCGTTTTCCGGTCTTTTTGAAAAGCAGTTTATACAGGAAAAATCCCAGATACGGCAATACAAACGCCATGTTAAAGCAGTTTGCACCAAATGCAAGAATTCCGCCATCTCCAAAGAGCAACGCCTGTATCAGCAACGCAATGGATACCGATATGCACCCAGCCGCCGGACTTCCGGTAAGGATTGCAATAAGAGTTCCTCCTACAGCATGTCCTGTTGTTCCTCCCGGGAGCGGTACGTTAAACATCATTCCAAGAAATGAAAAAGCAGCACCAATACCAAGAAGAGGCATCTTAGCCTTAGGTATTTCTGTTCTTACTTTGTTGATTGAATATCCCCATACCGGAAGCATGGCCGCTGTCATTACAGCACATGTTGACGGGCTTAAATAGTTCTCAGGTATATGCATAAATATACTTCCTTTCCCTTTGAAAACTTTATTTCATTTGGTGCGCGCCTCTTAATAAGCTGTATTGTAGCACCACATTAAATCGTCAACAACCCACCCTGGGGGATGCATAAATATTCCATTTTGATATACGTAGCTATCTTTTTGTTATAGGTCGAGACTACTGTAAACATCCGCTTCCAGTTATCATCATACGCATAATCTGCCACCTGCCGGTGGAACAAAAGCCTCCGACTATAAAACTGACTCGACCAGTTTCTTTGTATAATCCATCTTCGGATGATTGATGATCTCATCCGGAGTCCCGCATTCCACAACCTTTCCCTGATAGAGCACCAGTACTCTGTCACAGAATTCCTGCACCAGTGCAAGGTCATGGCAGATAAAAAGAAACGACAGCTCTTCCTTCTCCTTTAATTCTTTCAAGAGCTCCAATATCTGCTTCTGCACCGTCACATCAAGAGCACTCGTGGCTTCATCACAGATCAGTATCTCAGGTCCGACTGCCAGAGCCCTTGCAATTGCCACTCTCTGGCACTGACCACCGCTGACCTGATGTGGATATCGGTCCGCATATTCCTTATCCAGCCCACATTTTTCAAGAAGATTTTCCACGCGTTTGCGTGTTTCGTCACGACTTATCCCCATGTTTCGAAGACTTTCCCCAATTCCATCTCCCAGCGTACATCGCGGATCAAAAGATTCCATCGGCATCTGAAAAACCATCTGGATATCCTGATAAATATCACGCAGAGCCTTCCCCCTGGCATGCGTAATATCCTGCTCTTTAAGAAAAATCCGTCCCTCTGTGGCAGCTTCCAGATGCGTGATCATCTGTGCGATCGTGCTCTTTCCGGATCCGGATTCACCTACAATCCCGAGGCACTCACCCCGCTTTAGTTCAAAGCTCACATCATCCACTGCTGTAAACTCTTTTTTCCCCGATACAAATACTTTTTTCAGATTCTCTGCCCGCAAAACAATTTCTGACATATCAAACATTCCTCTTCAGAATACAAACTTTATAACAATCCGCCATACTCACATCCCTGATTTTTTCAGTCTCAGTACAGATCCCATCAGCTTCTTTGTATACGGATCCTGCGGATTCTCCAGAACGTTTTTCGTCTCCCCATACTCTCTGACATGCCCATCCTGAAGCACCAGGATCCTGTCTGCCATCATCCTCACCACACCAATATTGTGGGTTACAAGAATCATCGCTGTGTTGTATTCTTCCCGCATAAACAAAAGCTCTTCCACCACCTGTTTCTGCACCGTTACATCCAGCGCACTCGTCGGTTCATCTGCCAGCAAAAGCTTAGGCCGCATGATCATGGCTGTACAGATTCCCACTCTCTGGTTCATTCCACCAGAAAGCTCAAACGGATAACTGTCCAGCACGCGATCCGCATCATTAAGCCCGATTTTTTTCATGATCTCACCGGCACGATTCCTAACCTCATGCCTGCTTGCTTTTTCATGTTCTGACACTGCCTCATATATCTGAGCCCCAATTTTTCGTACCGGACACAGTGCAGATTTGCAGTCCTGAAACACCATTCCGATCTCTTTTCCAAGATACCTGCGGAGTTCTTTTGTGCTCATATCGGTAAGATTTTCTCCCTTGTACCAGATATCCCCTTTTGTAACCAGACCTTCCTCGCCCAGAAGTCCCATGATTGCCTTTATAATCGTACTTTTGCCGCTTCCGGACTCGCCAACGATCCCCAGAATCTCGCCCTGTTTCAGTTCAAAACTTACATCCTGGACCACTGGTTTTCCATTATAAGAAATTGTCACATGCTCTACACGAAGCAATGAACTCATAATCAATCATTCTCCTCAGAAATTAGCTATCATAAACAATAACCAAACTTACTCTACATCCAGATCAGCAGTGATCTCATAATAGTCACATGGATGTGCAGCCATTCCTTTAATATTAGATTTTGTCACGATTCCCATGTTCAGATGAGATACAAAGAAGAATGCATCGTCATCCAAAATATCCTGCTGAAGTTCCACTGCAAGCTTGCCTCTTTCGTCCTTATCAAAGGTCTGATGAAGCTTCTCTGTCAGCTTGGTAACCTCGTCATTCTGGTATTTTCCATAGTTCTTGGAACCGACTACTGTACTGGTAAAGAAGTACTCCGGATCACCGGTCGGCGCAGTTGTAGTTGAGCTTACATACACATCAAAATCTCCATTTTCTGCAAAGGTTCTGTGGTCAGAAGTGTTGTTTACCTGCACGTCAATACCGATATCTTTCAGTGTAGCCTGTGCATATTCTGCAAGCTTTGGCTGCTCCAGACGAGTCGGATAAGTCAGCCAGTTGATGCTCAGTTTCTCTCCATCCTTATCCACATATCCGTCACCATCTGTATCTGTCCAGCCGGAATCTTCAAGGAGTTTTTTCGCTCCATCCGGGTCATAAGAAACAGTTTCCACTGCATCATTTCCATAAGAAAAACTGCTCGGGAAAGCTGCCTTGGCCGGCACTCCACGGCCCTGCATGATCACAGAACAGAAACCTTCTTTGTCGATTCCCATCTCAACAGCCTTGCGGATATTCTGATCCTGCATAAGCTCTGATTCCATATTAAACTGTCCAAAGAAACAGCGGCTGGTCGCGCAGGAATTGATGGTATAATCCGGATTATTTTCAAACAACGGATAGTTATCATACTGCAGTCCATAAGTACCCTGGATGTCCCCTGTCTGCAGTGCTGCAGTCAGCGCACTTCCGTCTGCAAAGGATTTTACTGTGATATTATCAACCTTTACTTCGCCGCCCCAGTAGTCTTTATTTTTGACCAGATCGATCTGGGTAGGAGTTACATTTGTCGCAACATATGGACCTGTTCCGGCTACATTTGCAGAACCGCCTTCCCCCTGGATTCCATAGTCCATATCAATGATCGCACCATATGGATCACCAAGATAATTGATGATTGCCGGACATGGTTCTGTGGTATAAATAGTAAGTGTCAGTCCATCTGCGTCAATATGATCGATCTTCAGATCATAAGGTGCACGGTCATGAACTGCGATCAGATCTTCCAGACATTCCTTAACAGCTTCTGCATCCATGGTACGTCCACTGGAGAATTTTACTCCGTCACGAAGCGTGATCTTTACGGTTGTATCATCCACAAATTCATAATCTGTTGCCAGCCACGGTTCCACTTCCATGTTGTCATTGTACTTAAAAAGAGTCTCGCCAACGCCATAACGGATTGCACTCCAGCCTGAATAATTGTCATGCGGATTCAGACCTGCATCACCCATTTCTTCACTGTATCCAGTTGTTCCATAGACAAAAGATTTTCCTCCGTCTGCCCATACACTTGTGGTCATTCCTGCTGCAAGCATAGCTCCTGTAAGAATTGCTGTGATCAGTTTCTTCTTCATAATCTGTACTTCCTTTCTACTTTTTAGCTCTTTCTTTTGGGTCCATAAAATCCCTGAGCGTATCGCCCAGAAGATTGAATATCATAACTGTAACAAATATTGCCAGTCCAGGCGCAAGTGCCATCCACGGTGAAATCTGAAGCATACTTCTTCCATCATTGATCATACTTCCCCACTCTGCCATCGGCGGTTTTACACCAAGACCAAGGAAGGAAAGTCCAGCCAGTTCCATCATCATCGTTCCAATATCAAGAACCGCTGTGACCAGGATTGGCCCTGCAATATTTGGCAGAATATGCTTAAACATAATCTTAAATGTACTGCTCCCTGACAGCCTTACAGCCATCAGATACGGTGCCTCCTTCTGCGCAAGCGTCAGCCCTCTGGCTAATCTGGCAAACTTTGGCCAGCCGATCACCGCAAGCGCTATAACTGCATTTTGTATGCCTCCGCCAAGCACGCCTGCCACTGCAAGTGCAAAAACAAGGCTCGGAAATGCCAGAAAAAGATCCGATATACGCATCAGGATTGTGTCTGCAGTTCCACCGCACCAGCCACAGATAATACCGATCACTGTTCCAACTACCGTGACAATTGCTACCAGAAGAAGCGTCGCATAGATACTGATCGTACTTCCCACCAGCACCCTTGAAAACATATCTCTTCCATATCGGTCTGTCCCCAAAATATGCTCTGCACTCGGCGGTTTCTGTGCCTGCAGAAGATCCTGAATGTCCGGATCATATGGGCATAATTTCCGTGCAAAAGCTGCCACAATCAACAGGATCAACGCCAGTATTGCAAAGAAGATCAGCTTCTCTCTGACATGATTTTTGCGCACCTTCTGCCTGCGGACAGAGACTGTTTTTTTCTTATTTTTCTGCTCTCTCATGCTCTGTCACCTCCCAGTCTTACGCGAGGATCCAGATAATGATAGATGATATCCGTGATCAGATTTACCACCACATAGATGATCGCCATCCACGCCACATACGCCTGGATGATCGGATAATCTCGCATTGTAATAGCATCTACTGCCATCTTTCCAACGCCATCCCACATAAAGATCGTCTCAACGATCGTCGTGCCTCCAAGAAGGTTTCCTATCGATAAAGCGAGCAGAGTGATGATCGTAAGCATCGAAGATTTCATAACATTTTTCCAGATGATCACGCTGCCTCGTACCCCTCTTGCACGCGCTCCGATCACATAATCCTTGTTCAGTTCCTCCAGAACGGTTGCTCTCACCTGCCGCGTATACTTGGATGCCATCGATATCGCAAGCGTAAGCGTTGGCAAAACAAGGCTCAATGCCACATTGTCTGTTGTGATCACAGGAAGCCACCCAAGCTTGATCGAGAAGAAATACATCAGCACCAACGCTGCAAAAAAGTTAGGCATGGAGTTCCCGATAAAACTCAAAAAACGGATCAGATAATCACTCCATTTGTTATGTTTTACCGCTGAAATAATACCCAGCGGGATTGCAATCAGCATCGTTAAAAGCACCGAAGATACCGTAAGCAAAATCGTTGCCGGAAGCTTTTCTGCAAAAGTATCGTAAACATCTCTCTTGGAAACATAGCTCGTTCCCATGTCCCCGGTCACCATTCCTGCAAACCACTTAGCATACTGTACAAGAAACGGCTGATCCAGTCCATACTCCTTTTTCGTCTGGTCAATGACCTCCTGCGAGACAGAAGCACCTGCGTTATCATACATATAAGTAACCGCATCACCACCCGCCAGACGCATCATGGCAAAAGACAAAAAAGTGATCCCGACTAAGATCGGAATCAACTGAAGAAGCCTTTTAATAATATATTTAATCATGAGTACTCCTTTATGTCTGTCTGAAACAGATCAAATATCCGCACATTAATTCGTTAAATAAAGTCTAACAAATCAAAAAAAAGCACACAACCCCCGGGGAGGGTTATGCGCTATTCTAAAAAAGAATATCTCTCGTGCATTATGGAATAAGTCTGTTTTAACTTTTATGTAGTCGTGCCACCAAAAAATCGATCAGTTCCTGTACACTTTCGTCAATTTTTTCCCCTTTATGAACAATATGACCGAAGAGCACCTTGCTGTCCCCCATATCCAATGGAATTCCAGGTGTTGTACCCGTTTTATTCTCAGAAAGATAGCTTCCACTCACATTGGAGACCCTGCTGTTTTTCAACATCTTTTCCATAATATAGTCACTGTTTGTCAGCACCGAAATGTCAATATCCTTCCATTGAAAAGACTCTTCATGCACAGAACCAATGTCAAAAAATTCATCCTGATAATTCTGAATAAACCGGACTCCATCCAGATCTTTCAGCTCAACTTTGCTCTTACCAGAGTCATAAAGCTCCGTCTCTTTTCCCGGATAAAACACCACATCCGTCTCATACATCGGAACAAACTGCAGCTTATTCCGAGATATTTCATGCAGAAAATTCTCCTTCTGCTGACTCAGGATATATACAAAACCAATGTCGTCCACGTAGTCCCTGACACGGTCCATAACGCTCCGAACACCTGCTGTAGTCAGCTGAAAATGATAGTTTTTCTCATAAGTTTCGTTATAAAAATCCACAAACTGATTCGCAAACCAGGAGCTCGGATTCAGCGAAACACGGATCCATTTTGTCATTCCGTGCGACGCCATATTCTCCAAAACGCTGATCTCGTTTGTGATTCTGCTTGCATACTGATAAACTTTCTGTCCCTGCACTGTGAGGCGTATTCCTCTCGGAAGCCGCTCAAAAAGCTGCATTCCAAGAGCATCCTCCAACGCCTTGACAACCTTGCTCACACTCGGCTGCGTAGAATAAAGGACCTTCGCTGCATCACTGAAAGAACCCGTCTGTGCACATACTACAAAATACTGTAATTGTTTTAAATCCATATTATTTTACCGTCCTCAGCATAAACAGCGGTGTCGGATTATAGAACTCATCTTTCTCAAGATAGATCCTGCTGCTGATGCCCAGATCCACATGGAACTCCTTCAGACTCATCGCTCCCAGCGTCTCCAGATCCCATGCCGGACGACTGTAAGAACTGATCGGAAGCTGCCGTTTGATCTCCTCACACTCACGCATCATCTCGTTTCCAAGCATATTGTGGGCATGATTTTCCGGCAAATCTTCCACATTCGAGAAGTCTGTAATTCCATAATTTGCATCAAAATTCAGCAGCACGCCGCCCTTTTTCAGCACACGAAGCCACTCTCCATATGCATGCTTTACATGCGGCAGCGTCCAGGTCAGATTCCTGGAAACGATCACATCAAACGTACCTTCCTGGAACTCCGGATTCTCCGCATCCATCACCGCAAACTCACACTCTGCCTGCTCCTCTTCTGCCAGCTGCTTTGCATTCTTGATCATATCCGGTGTCAGATCGATACCTGTCACCTGATGGCCAGCCTTTGCCAGGAGAATCGTAAAAAATCCTGCTCCACATCCCACATCCAGGATACGAAGCTTTTTATTTTCTTTCGGAAGCTGTGCCTGGATCTCCTTCATCCAGCGGTCCGCCATCTCACTGTGAAGCTCCGCACGCCTCTGTTCCAGAAAGCTGTCGCTTCGCTTTTCCCAGTAGTTAACGATACGCTCTTTGCGCTCATCATAGCGACTTACAATACGTCCATAGGTCACCATCGGACCATTTCCAACCACCTGAAGCGTGCCCGTCTGATACAGGATCACCCCGTCAAACTCCGCCTCACTGACTTCCTTAACCTTGCCTTCATAGTCACGGACTTCACCCAGGATATCGCCCTCCTGGATCATGTCACCGACCTTTTTAAACGGATACCAGAGCCCGTTTTCTTCCGCATCCTGATAGCGCACATCTGCCACCTCGAGCGGATAATACGTACGAAAATCCTTCAATCCCTGATAGATTCCCATGTGACACAGAATATTCCGGACGTCTCTTCGAGTCGAACGGACCTCCTCGTAATTCCAGTCGCCCATGCCGCCACGCTCGATCAGGATACTCGGGATTCCCTGCGAAGCCGCATAATTATACGAACCACCCGAAGCCACGTTGGACTTTACCATATATGGCACATCCACCTGCTCCGCCATCTCACGAGAAACCTTAACCACATCCTCCGGTGCAGCTCCCGCATAATACACATACGGAGTCAGCTTCTCATAATCATCTCCACTGTGCAGATCAATATAAAGATCAGCCACCGGCTGCAGCTCCTGCGAAACCGCCCATGCCAGACGCTCCATCTCCGTACCATCCGGGTTTCCCGGAAATTCACGGTTCAGGTTCTTTGCATCCGCCAGCCCCATACTTCCATTACGCGCCTCAAAAGCCGGACGGTTCAGCACCTTCACGATAATGATCGTACCAGTGACCTTCTCAATCTTAAGCTTTTGTGAAAGCTCGATCGCCGCCTGGATTCCCACATACTCCCCGGCATGCACACCGGCAGTGATCAGCATCGTCTTACCTGTTCCATGTCCATGAAGCACCGTTGCCGGAAAACGCAGTTCTCCATTCGCCAGTTCCAGCTCGCCATTCCATTTTTCACCAGGCTCAACCGTAATGTTTTTCAGATGAAAAGCCTCTCTTTTGCGTCCACTTAAAAGGAAGATTGGAGAAGAACTATTGTTAATGATCTCTTCTTCCGTCCAGACCTCTTTCCAGACATTTTCATCACAAAAAACATCCAGAAAACCAGTTTTTTTCATCGTATCCAGATCCCACTTCGGACGTTCCAGACGACTTAACGGAACCTGACGCGCAATCTCTTCCATCTTCTCAATGTCCGTACCACTGTAGTAGTCTTCTACATTCTGCGCTTCTGTCTGCTGACGATCCTTCTCGTATCCGCTGCGTTTCTCTTCATTATATAAATGTCCATACCAGTCTGCATCAAAATTATAGAGAACTCCGCCCGGTTTCAGCACACGAAGCCATTCTTTATATGCCAGATCCGGTCTTGGCAGATTCCAGGTCACGTTTCGTGTCACGATAGCATCAAAGCTGTTACTTTCCACATCAAGAGCCTGCGCATCGCCTGTTTTCCACGTAATACACTTCGCTAATCCACCGGCATTCTGCTGTGCTTCCCTCAGCATTTCTTCTGTATAGTCAATCGCAGTCACCTGATAGCCGGCCTCTGCAAGAAGTATTGCAAAAAATCCAGGACCCGTTCCTACATCAAGGATTTTTATTTCCCCTGGTTCACGTTCCGGGAACGCCTCCCTCAGCAGACTCAGAAGCTTGTCTCTCCACATCGTCCGCCTCGCATCCGCCATCTCCTGCTGATTATATTCCGAATAACCCCTGGCACGATTCGTCCAGTAGTCATGAATTTCATTTTTCAGATCACTCATAATTATTTTCTCCGCCTAAAATAGTATTCTTTTAGTATATAAAAAAAAAGTCCCCGCCACAACCCTGTGGGGGGGATAGGGGAAAGTTTATCTTTCGTCCTTTTTTCCAAAAAATCCAATCATCCAATTCACAAGAACCGCACCAACCATGCACCCCAATCCATTGTGAATCATGTCATCCCATTCGAACAATCCACGCATTGTGATCAGTTGGCTCATTTCTATTGTAGCTGATATCAGCACGCCAAATACCAGCGCCTCCTGCCATTTCACCTTCCGATTCATGATCAGCGGCAGCAACGCTCCCGCCGGCAAAAGTAGCATACAGTTCAGCAGATTCTCCTTCAGCAATTCCATGTCATGGTACCTGAGTATGGCACTCCATGACCAGAATGGAATCAGTTCATACTGCCGGACCGAACCCGTCCTTGTAAATACTGTAGAACCAAACACAATCCCAAGAAAGACCAGTTCTGCCAGAATCGCTGCCGCCTGGAGCTTATTCATTTTTTCCTTACGTATCAAATAAATCATCATAATAACCGCTATCACCATAATACACGAGAAACAAAAGATTTCCCGGCTTGACCACGGATTATTGTATTCCGTCAAGATCTGATAGATATCCATCTACTGCTCCTTCACATAAAACATTCCAAGTGGTCTTATTATACACTATCTGTCAAATCTTTTGTAAATGTCTCACGTTCTCCTGCATTCTCCCTCCGCCAAATGGATTTTCAATAATAAAACTGCAAAAACTACTTGTAATATATAATAATATGTGCTATCTTGTTTTTATTCAAATAAATTTTAATAAAATAAATTTTAATAAAACTATTTTAAATAAAAGGAGGCTATTCATATGTTTGTAGGAAGAGAACAAGAGCTGGCATCGTTAGAGGAATTTTATGCCAAAGACGGCATTGGCATGACCGTTATCTATGGGCGAAGACGTATTGGAAAGTCTACTCTTATTACCGAATTCGTCAAAGATAAAAAAACTGTATTTTATACGGCAACAAAAATCGGAAAAGCCAGAAATCTGGAGCTATTTTCCAAACAAGTGTTAGATTTATTCATGCCCGGAATTGAAAACATCAGTTTTAACAGTATAGAAGCTGTTTTTGATTTTATTGATAAAAATATAGCTAATGATAAGATAGTACTTGTAATAGATGAATTGCCATACTGGGCTGAAAAAGATGACTCTCTTTTATCTATTCTGCAGAAATATATAGATACGATTTGGAATGACAAAAATCTGAAAATAATTTTATGTGGTTCAGCATTAAGCTTTATGGAAAATAAAGTGCTCAGTGAAAAAAGTCCTTTATTTGGAAGACGTGATTCACAGATAAAATTAGAATCATTTAATTATTTAGATTCAGCCAAATTTGTTCCTAACTATTCAAACGAAGATAAAGCAATCTGCTATGGCATTACTGGCGGTGTTGCAAAATATCTTTCCATGATCGATCCGAAAAAAAACATTGACGAGAACATTATAAGATTATTTTTCAGGACAGATGGTTATTTATATGATGAAACCAGAAACTTACTGACACAGGAATTTTCTGATATATCACTCGTAAATAATATTGTGGAACAGATTGCCTCCGGAGTAAATACACTTAATACCATTTCCGGAAAAATTAACGAGAAAGAGCCAACTGTCTTATACTCACTAGAAAAATTAATCAGTGTTGGGTTAATTGAAAAAAAGAAATGTATCACAGAGAAAAAAAACAAAAAGAAAACTCAATATGTTCTAAAAGATTATATGTTCAAATTCTGGTACGAATTTATCCCAAAAGCAACCAGTGTAATTGAAATGGGACAGGGTGCACTTTATTATCAAAAAGCTGTCAAACCGTTCTTACATTCATTTATGGGTTCTGTATTTGAAGAAATGTGCCGATACTATACTCTGAATCAGGGAATAACCGGTGCATATGGTTGTTTCGTTACTTCAGTCGGAACCTGGTGGGGTGTAGAAAATATTACAGATAAAAACGGTTCTATACGAGCACAATCTGCCGATATAGATATCGTTGCCTTATCTGATATAGATAAAAAAGCAGTTATTGGCGAATGTAAGTTCAAAAACGAAAAAATTGACAAGGGTATTTATGAAACCTTGGTCAGAAGAGGAACTCTTATATCCAATAAATACAAAATTTCAAAATATATTTTCTTTTCTCTATCAGGATATACAGATTGGTTCAACTCATTATCTGATGAAGATGTTTTGCTGCTTACATTAGATTCACTTTATAGGTGAACAATTGATGTAGGGGGAGTATCCCAAAGTTTGTGTAAACCTTCAAACTGATGTAAGATAGAATTACTCAGTTTGGAGGTTTATTTTATGGCAAGAAAAAAGGATTCACCACAAAAAGCAGCGCTTAGAGAACTCATGGGAAACTACCTGAAAGAAAACAATGTAAAAGTAAAAGATGGAACAGATATTAATTCCATTATGCGGGATATGATGTCTATCATTTTGGAAGGCGCCCTTGATCAGGAACTGGATGAAGAACTGGGATATTCCAAATATGATTATCGCTGTTTCACTTTTATTAATTTTCTTTTTTCACGTTTTCAATGCTGATTGCAAAATCATACTCCACCATTCGGATCACCATTTTCGAGTCACCTGTACTCTGGCATTCGAAATGATAACCTTTTTTTCCAATTCTGAAGTATGAATCAGTAATTTTTTCACCATTCAGCGTCTGGTGTTCATTTCGTAGCTGTTCCAACGAAACATCAAGTGGATAATTTGTTCCAAATATCTCATTGAGCACTGGCACAATCAGCTCCGGCATCTTCTGTAAATGAAAGTAACCCTGCAAATATTTCATCCAGCATATTTTTCAGGCTTAAGGTTTCCACCTGCCTCTCCCTTTTGTTCTATTTTAGCATATCCATATATAGAACTCTATGCATTATTACAAATTCTCTTCTACTTCTCCTACTGCAGGAAGATACTCCACAGACAGATCGTTGGCAATGACAGCAGCGTGGAAAAGATAACCATCTTCGTTGCAAACGGAGAATCGACCTGATATTTCTCTGCGAGGATACTGGTTGTCGCACCCGCCGGCATCGCTGCCAGAAGCACACAAAGACCAAGGACTGTTTTATTCAATGGCAGGAAACTGCATACAATATAAACGACCACCGGAATAACGACCAGTCTGTGTACGGTATATTTTACAACTGTCCAGTCCCAGAAATCTTTGAGATCAATGTCAGCCAGGATCATGCCAATGACCATCATGGACATAGCAGTGTTGCAGTTTCCAACTGCCGTTACTGCACCGTCAAGTCCAAGTGGCAGTGGAAGTCCTGTAACCATCAGAATAATTCCGAGAACGCATGTCAGAATACACGGATGGGTTACGACTTTTTTCAGTGTTTTCATCTTATCACTGCTTCCGGAAAAAACAGCCAACCCGGAGGACCACATCATGATTCTCTGTGGAATCAGATAAACACTGGCAAGCACCAGACCTTCTGCGCCATAAATTCCCTCTGCGATCGGATTTCCAAGAAATCCCGCATTCGAGCAGATGGTTCCATACTGAAGACATTTATATCGTCCTTCCGGTTCTTTTCGGAACATCACTTTTCCATAAATCACACAGAATACCTGAATACCTATAGATATAAGAAGGATTTCCAGATATTTTATAAAATTTCCATCTGCTGCACTCTGCGTAAACGCATGAAGAATGTTGCATGGCAGGATCAGATAAATAACAAGGTCATTGATGTTTTTTTGCCCCTGTGGTCCGATGATATGTATTTTTTTCATCAAAAATCCTACAGCTACAAGGAGAAAGATCGTGAGCTGTAATGTAAGAAGTGTTTTCATAATATTCTACTTTCCGCGTGTTTCCTTCCTTTGAAACACCTGCTTCCTTTCTTCTTAATTCATTTTCATCCTCATCATCTCAAATCATACTTTAGTGTAGCACATTGTTGAAATCCCCGCAAGAAGGCCAGTTGTACAGAGTTCTATACAATAATCTGCGAACGATTCCGTTTATATTTAATACATTACTCCACCCATACGTTTTAAAAGAGATCACCCTCCAGCAGCGAAATCCATGGACGAATCAGAAGATCCGATGATCTGGAGATTTGACGGAAGGAGATACCTGACCATCCAAATGAGGTCGGATATCTCCTTTTTGTACAATCTTCTTATTGACGTTCTTCTTATTTATATGCTACAATCTGTGTCTGTAAACAACGATTCTGTTCTTTCATGTTTACAACAATTTTAATTTCCAAAATATAGTGTGGACTTTTCTGGTCCGACCATTTTTCGCCACACAATTACCCATTGCGGTAGTTGTGCGGCATTTTTTTATGTCTGCTCCGCCGATACAGATTTTTCAGAAATACCGGCACTTGCAGATGTTTTTATTTGAAAGGAGTTTCTATGAACGACACATTTATGAAAGAAAAGCCGGTCTTTCCGCTGATCATGTCCATGGCCCTGCCAATGGTCATTTCGATGCTCGTAAATTCTCTATACAATATCGTGGACAGTTTCTTTGTCGCACAGATCAGTGAAAATGCCATGACCGCGCTGTCGCTTGTTTTTCCTGTCCAAAACTTCGCCAATGCGATTGCGATTGGTTTTGGAATTGGTATCAGTTCACAGATTGCCATCTGTCTTGGTGCCGGAAACAGAGAGACTGCCAGCAAAGCAGCCACACACGGGCTTGCATTGTCCGGTCTGCATGGTGTAATTCTGACAATCGGTTGTATCCTTGTGATGCCTGGATTTCTGGCACTTTTTACTGGTGATGCAGATGTCATTGACCTTGGAATCCGTTATTCTACAATTGTTTTTCTGTTTGCAACGATAAATACGCTTAACCTTGCTTACGAAAAGATCTTCCAGGGCGTTGGCAAAATGAAGATTACGATGATCGGGCTTCTGGTCGGCTGTGTTTCCAATATCATTCTTGATCCGCTGCTGATCTTTGGCCTTGGTCCGTTCCCGGCACTGGGTATTGAAGGCGCTGCACTGGCAACCGGACTTGGTCAGGTATTCAATCTTGTTTTCTATCTGATCATTTACAAAATGCAGCCAATCCAGATAAAACTCAGCCGCAGCCATCTCCATCCGGACATGGCTCTGGCAGCAAGATTATACTCTGTCGGTATCCCGGGAGCACTGAATCTTGCACTTCCTTCTGTCCTGGTTTCTGCACTGAATGGACTTCTGGCAGCCTATTCCCAGAGTTATGTGGTGATTCTGGGAATTTACTACAAACTGCAGACTTTCCTGTATCTTCCGGCAAGCGGGATCGTACAGGGCATGCGCCCGGTCATCGGATACAACTATGGTGCCGGTGAACATAAACGTGTAAGAAAAATCTACTTCGTCACACTTGGCATGAGTGGTGTGATCATGTTGATCGGAACAATCATCTGCCTGACAATTCCGGGACAGCTGATCGGCATGTTTACCACAAATCCTCAGACAATTGCCGCAGGCAAAACAGCACTCCGAATCATCTGTGCAGGTTTCCTGATCTCTTCTGTATCCGTCACAGCATGTGGTGCACTGGAGGGACTTGGCAGAGGAACTGCCTCATTGATCGTCTCTCTCTGCAGGTACCTGGTCATTATCCTTCCGGCAGCATTTATCCTGAGTCATTTCTTCGGAGCCGTTGGTGTATGGAACGCTTTCTGGATTGCGGAAGCGCTGACCGCCGGGGTATCCTTGCTTATCAGCAAGAGGGTTATCGGGGTATAATTCCCTGATATCCCTCTTTTTTTATATTTTCCCTTGACGCATACCCTCATGGGGTATATATTACAAATATAGCAAATATACCCTTGTGGGGTATATGATTCAGGAATGCCATCGGCATTCTTGCTGCGAGGTGGGAGTCATCTCACATCTGATATAATAAATCTCGAACGAAAGGAAGTTTGCTTATGGATCATAATAACTTTAACACCAGTTCCTCTACAAAGACAGAAGAAATTATAAAGGAACAAGCAGCTACTCAGGAAAAATCTTGTTGCAGCAATGATAATGCCACACCATCCGCTTCTGCCTGCTGCTGCACCAGGCACACCGACCGTTCAGAGGCCGACCGCAAGAAACTCATTAATCGTCTGAAGCGTATCGAAGGGCAGATCCGGGGAATCATAGGAATGTTGGAAAACGATGCTTACTGCAATGATATCCTCATTCAGTCAGCCGCCGTTAATGCCGCCGTCAATTCTTTTAACAAAGAACTTCTCGCGAATCATATCCGTACCTGTGTGGCTCGTGATATCCGCGAAGGTAAAGATGAAACCATCGATGAGCTGGTTGCAACTCTGCAGAAGCTAATGAAATAGGAGGTAATACAATGGAACAATACAACGTCACCGGGATGAGCTGCGCTGCCTGCAGTTCCCGTGTGGAGAAGGCCGTATCCAAAGTGCCGGGAGTTACATCCTGCTCGGTCAGCCTTCTGACAAATTCTATGGGAGTTGAAGGAACCGCATCCTCTCATGACATCATCACTGCCGTAGAGCAGGCAGGTTACGGCGCATCACTCAAGGGTGCAAATAAAGAACAGGTTTCCATGTCTGAAGCCGAGGAATCCCTGGAAGATCACGAGACACCGGTTCTCAAACGCCGCCTGATCGCTTCCATCGGGTTTTTACTCGTTTTGATGTACTTCTCCATGGGACACATGATGTGGGGCTGGCCACTCCCGGCATTTTTTAACGATAACCACGTTGCCATGGGACTTGTCCAGCTTCTGCTTGCCGGAATCGTCATGGTCATCAACCAGAAATTCTTCATTAGCGGATTTAAGAGTCTGTGGCACCGTGCCCCCAATATGGACACACTGGTTGCACTCGGCTCCATGGCCTCATTTGTATGGAGTGTCTACGCACTTTTTGCCATGACAAGAGCACAGGTAGACGGTGATTCTGCTGCCGTTATGAACTACATGATGGAATTTTATTTCGAGTCCGCCGCAATGATCCTGACGCTGATCACTGTTGGAAAAATGCTCGAAGCCCGTTCCAAGGGAAAAACGACCGATGCTCTCAAGAGCCTCATGAAGCTTGCCCCAAAGACCGCCGTTGTTCTTCGCAATAACCAGGAAACTACCGTTCCGATCGAACAGGTCCACAAGGGAGATGTCTTTGTGGTCCGCCCTGGCGAAAATATCCCGGTTGATGGCGTGATCGTCGAGGGAACCAGTGCCGTCAATGAATCTGCTCTTACCGGTGAAAGTATCCCTGTTGACAAAGCAGCCGGAGATCTTGTTTCTGCCGCGACCGTCAACCAGTCCGGATTTATCAAATGCGAAGCAACCCGTGTCGGCGAAGATACCACACTCTCTCAGATCATCAAAATGGTGAGTGATGCCGCCGCTACCAAAGCTCCGATCGCCAAAATCGCAGACCGCGTTTCCGGTGTTTTTGTTCCGGCAGTTATTACGATTGCAATCGTTACTACGATCATCTGGCTTCTGACCGGACACGAATTTGGCTATGCTCTTGCCCGCGGTATCTCCGTTCTCGTTATCAGTTGCCCATGTGCCCTCGGACTTGCTACTCCGGTAGCGATCATGGTCGGCAACGGAATGGGGGCCAGAAATGGTATCCTGTTCAAAACTGCCGTTTCTCTTGAAGAGGCCGGCAAGGTTCAGATCGTTGCCCTGGACAAGACCGGTACGATCACCAGCGGCCAGCCGGAAGTTACTGATCTGCTCCCTGCAGATGGAATCTCCGAACAGGAACTCCTCACCATGGCATTTGCCCTGGAGAAAAAAAGTGAACATCCGCTCGCGAAAGCGATTCTTAAACATGCTGAAGAACAACATCTTACAGCACCGGAGGTTTCTGATTTCCATGCCCTTCCCGGCAACGGACTCTCTGCAGTACTTGATCAGGAAACTCTGATCGGTGGAAGCATGACATTCATCAGCAGCCAGGTAAACGTTCCTGCCACCCTTTCCCAGAAGGCAGAAAAACTTGCAGAAGAGGGAAAAACACCCCTGCTTTTTGCCCGGAATGGTAAACTGGTCGGCATTATCGCTGTTGCCGATGTCATCAAAGAAGACAGCCCACAGGCGGTCAAAGAACTCCAGAACATGGGAATCCGTGTTGTCATGCTGACCGGTGATAATGAACGCACCGCAAGAGCGATCGGTGCACAGGCCGGTGTTGATGATGTCATCGCAGGTGTTCTCCCAGATGGCAAAGAAAGTGTGATCCGTTCACTCAGAGAACAGGGCAAAGTCGCCATGGTCGGTGACGGAATCAACGATGCTCCTGCACTTACCCGCGCAGATATCGGAATCGCGATCGGTGCCGGAACTGATATCGCGATCGATGCCGCTGATGTCGTTCTGATGAAGAGTCGTTTAAGCGATGTTCCTGCTGCAGTACGTCTCAGCCGTGCAACCCTGAAAAATATCCACGAAAATCTTTTCTGGGCATTTTTCTACAATGTGATCGGCATTCCACTGGCTGCCGGTGTATGGATCCCGATTTTCGGATGGACATTGAATCCGATGTTCGGTGCCGCCGCAATGAGTCTTTCCAGCTTCTGCGTTGTCACCAATGCCCTTCGTCTGAACCTGTTTAAGATCCACGACACAAAAAAGGACAAAAAAATTAAACAAGCTACTTCCATTGAAGTAAAAAATGATTATAATAAAAAAGAAAAGGAGCAAAAAACTATGGTAAAAGTTACAGTTAATGTTGAGGGAATGATGTGCGGACATTGCGAAGCACATGTAAACGAAGCTATTAAGAAAGCATTCGGCGTTGAAGACGTTGTATCTTCTCACGAAAATAACACAACCGTTTTCACAGCACCGGAAAAGGTTGATGAGGACAGGATCCGTCAGACGATCAAAGATGCCGGATACGAAGTAACCGGAATTACACAGGAATAAAAGGAAGCTATGAACAACACACAGGATAAAAAAAAACCAGAAGAAATCCATAACCTGCACTATTATATCGATCACATTCGATATGATATGACCAATCTTATTAAATGGCTGGTTCTGGCAGTACTGACCGGACTGAGCGTAGGCTTCATCAGCAGCCTTTTTGCCAGAGTACTGAAATTCGTAACCAACTATCGTACAGAGCATTTCTGGGTATTCTTCTTGCTTCCTGTTTCCGGTCTGATCATTGTTTTTCTGTATCAGAAATTCGGTCAGGAAGATGGCGGAACCAATCAGGTTTTATCAACGATCCGTTCTCAGGATGATGTACCGTTCCGTTCTGCGCCGCTGATTTTTGTTTCTACGATCCTGACTCACTTTGCCGGTGGATCTGCCGGTCGTGAGGGCGCGGCGATCCAGCTCGGCGGAAGCATCGGCAATCAGCTTGGAAGCTGGTTTCACCTCGATGAAGAAGACCGTCATGTTATGGTCATGTGCGGTATGAGTGCTGCTTTCTCCGCAGTTTTCGGAACACCGATGGCAGCGGCAGTCTTTTCTATGGAGGTCGTGAGCGTTGGCATTATGTATTATGCCGCACTGGTTCCATGTGTGATTGCATCCATTATTGCCTCAAAGTTTGCGGCCGGCTTTGGCATCAATCCGGAATCTTTTCATGTAGTCAATATCCCGGAACTTACCATCGAAACAGGACTCAAGATGGTTCTTGTTGCCATTGCCTGTGCTGCCATCAGTATTATTTTCTGTATGGCACTTCAGGGTGTCAGCAAACTTTATGCGAAATTTTTAAAAAATCCATATATCCGTATCGTCGCAGCCAGTGCCATCATTATTGTGATCACACTCTTTTTGCGCACCTCTGATTATATGGGTGCCGGAAATAGCCTGATCGAACTTGCTGTCGAGAATGGTCAGGCTCGCCCGCTGGACTTTTTCTGGAAGCTCGTACTCACTGCCCTGACCATGCGCGCCGGTTTCCGTGGCGGTGAGATTGTTCCTTCCTTCTGCATCGGAGCAACATTCGGATGTATCATGGGACACCTGATCGGTCTTTCCCCATCCATCTGTGCAGCCGCCGGAATGGCAGCCCTTTTCTGTGGCGTTACCAACTGTCCGATCACTTCCATCCTGATCGCATTTGAGCTGTTTGGCTTCCGTGGTGCGTCCTATTACCTAATTGCTGTATCTATCAGTTATGCCGTATCCGGTTACTATGGTCTGTACAAGGATCAGACGATCGTATACTCCAAATATAAAGCTAAGTACATCAATCGTCATACTCGTTTCTAAATTTATAAAATTTAATTTTACATATTCCGATGTCTGCTACTTTTTAATTCAAGTCGAACGTCCGTGAGACTTGGCGCGTGATTCTGGTTAGCGAAGCTGACATATTCCTATCAGAATCACTGCGCATCCTCGCGGAGCGTTTATCTCAGTCGGCGATTGGACTCCCACTGAGACAAATTTGCTATTACTCACCACCTGAAGATGTGGGAGTCTTCTCGACTGAGATAAATAGTTTCAGGCATCGGAATTTTTCTTTTATTTTACTTTCGATTCCCATATATTTTTCTCACAATAACGTAAAAAATGTTAGAAATTTAACGTGTATTTTATCAAAAACTTTACTTGTGCATTGAAAATAATGTGTTAGAATAAAGGTGTATTTTTTAGGAAAAGTAGGAGGAATTTGAATGCGCAAAACAAAAATTATCTGTACCCTTGGTCCGTCTACTGATAAGGACGGTGTTCTGGAAGAACTCGTTAAAGAGGGAATGAACGTAGCACGTTTTAACTTCTCTCATGGTTTACATGATGAACAAAAAGGCCGTATTGATAAATTAAAAGAAATTCGTACAAGACTCAATAAACCGGTAGCTGCGCTTCTCGACACAAAGGGACCTGAAATTCGTATCCGCGAATTTGAAGATAGAAAGGTCACACTGAAGGAAGGTCAGGAATTTACCTTAACTACAGAAAAAATCGTAGGAAACGAAAAAATCGTTTCTGTTACCTATAAAGATTTATATAAAGATGTCAAACCAGGCAACAGCATTCTGATCGATGATGGTCTGATCGGACTTGAAGTCAAGAAGATTAAAGATCAGGACATCATCTGTAAAGTCGTAAACGGTGGTGTTCTCGGCAATAAGAAGGGCGTCAACCTCCCTGGTGTAGAAGTAAACATGCCGTTTATCAGCCCAAAAGATCACGATGATATCCTGTTTGGTATTAAAGAAGGCTATGATTTTATTGCAGCTTCCTTTACCAGAACTGCTGCCGATGTCAAAGAAATCCGTGATATCCTTGAGAAAAACGGCGGACATGACATCAAGATCATCGCAAAGATCGAGAACCAGCAGGGTGTTGACAACATCGACAGCATCATTGAAGCTGCAGATGGTATCATGATCGCCCGTGGTGATATGGGTGTTGAGATTCCACTTGAAGATGTACCGGTTATCCAGAAGGATATCATTGCAAAGGTATACAGTGCCGGCAAACAGGTTATCACAGCTACTCAGATGTTGGATTCCATGATCAAGAATCCACGTCCAACCCGTGCAGAGACTACTGACGTTGCCAACGCAATCTATCAGGGTACCAGTGCGATCATGCTGTCTGGTGAAACCGCTGCAGGTAAATACCCTGTAGAAGCGCTCAAAACCATGGTCAAGATTGCCGTACGTACTGAAGCTGATGTCGAATATAACAAACAGTTCAGCGTCCGTACAAAAGAGCCTGCTACGAACGTAACTACTGCAATTTCCCATGCTACCTGCATGACTGCGATCGACCTGAACGCAAAAGCGATCATCGCAGTTACCCGTTCCGGAAATACTGCACGCATGGTTTCTAAATATCGTCCGGGATGCCAGATCATTGCATGTACTCCGGATGAACGCACCTGGCGTCAGATGAACCTGATCTGGGGTGTAACACCACTCCTGACCAAAGAGGAATACAGCATGGAGATTCTTCTTCTTCACGCTACAGAAGCAGCTGAAGAAAAAGGTTATGTCAAAGAAGGAGATATCGTTGTTCTTACAGTTGGTGTTCCTCTTGGACATCCTGGCAACACAAATCTGCTCAAAGCAACCGTTGTTGGTAAGTATTAATCTGCTTATTGCATCAGAATTAACCATTCTGTAAAATCGTATGCAAAAAAACAAGGTCATTATCTCCTGTTTTGGACGATAATGACCTGTTTTTTTACTCACATAAAAAATCCAGACATATCTGTTGTAAAAACACTTCTATTTCTTATAAACTGTGATTACGATCGGTTCCTGGTTTTCCTCCCCATATGGCTGAATCCAGTATAATTCTTCATCCGGATCTTTCTGTTTCTCCGCTTCAGCACCTTTGGATTCAGAATCTCCTGCTTTGGTATTTTTAGTTTCCAAATTTCTTGCAGCATCTTCGTCTTTTTCAGATGCAGATGTCGTTGCAACCTCGTCTTTCACATACTCAAGTTCCAGATATGGAGCACTTCCATTTACATCATTCAGAATGATCTGGTTCTTTCTGCCCAGAGTTTTCTTATCTGAATATTTCCCATCTTTATCCACCGAAATATTCTGAACCGCCTTATTGATCACACAGGTTCCATCGGTGGAAGTCGTCAAAATCACATCTTTCTCTGTGTCAGAAACCTTGATGATATTCAATGGTTTCTCATTTTCCGTAAGTGTTATAATAATTTTATTATTTCCATTGCGGAGACGGATTCCCAGCTCAGTGGCAGATTCTTTGGCACTCAGCGTGATCCAATGATCTTTCGGATTTTTCTTATCACTAATAGAAATCGAATGAAGTTTCTTATTCTCACTTGTCAGAGAAAATCCGTTTTTAACCTCATCAATAGCTGTAGAAACTGCCAGATCCGTGATGTTTCCATCGGCATCTTTCTTGATTTCTGTCGTTCCCGCTGGAACTGTCATACCGGTAACTTCCTCTGTTTCTGTCGGATCATCCGAATCTTTCTTTGCAACACGAATCGTACCAACTGCAGTTTCCGGATCATACTCCGTTACAATGTCTGTAGAAGTTGAAGACGCATAAGAAGCATATTCTTCATCAATATCTTCCTCTGACAGGTCTTCCTCTGGCAGGTCTTTCTCTGCACCTTCATTTTTACTATCGGCAGAAGTATCTGAATCAGTGGGTTCTGTTTTTCCGGAAGTACTGTCTTTATCTACGGAAGCATTTTCTGTATTAGAATTCTTATTTTCTTCTGAAGCATCTGTTTTGCCATCTTCTGATTTGCCGTCAGCATCTGTTCCCGGCTTCTCATCTGTCTTTGTATCTGCATCATCTGTTTTGCCATCAACAGCATTCGTATTTTTGACCGAAATCTCCGCCAGTTCTGTATAATCGCATCCCTGTCTCTGACATTTATATGTGATCACACCTGGTTTATCTGCTGTCGCCTCCTGCATGGAAACTTCTTTCAGTTCATGACCAAGCGCAGCTGTCTCATCTCTCTTTTCTTCGTAGGTACAGCCATCCACTTTACACTTGTAGATCGTATAACCTCTTTCTGTACAGGTTGGCAGAACGACTTTACTTTCTATAAGCTCATGCTCACCTTCATTGCATGGAGCAGGTTCATTCTCTGCTGCCCTTGTGTCTTCCTTTTCATTATCATCCATTTCAGTTGTTTTCGCAGAAGGATTCTCCTCAGCATATACCGCAGAACTTCCTGCCAGGGTCATCGCCATGATCACGGCCAGTATCGCTGCACTTTTACTTTTCTTTCTCATACACATTCTCTCCTTTGTACAAAATATGGAGTCAATAAAACAGATTTATCTTATCATTGATTCTATGCTTTGTGGATCTCACATGACTAAAGTCACATGCTCCTCAGTCGCTTTAAGCGACAAGGCTAAATATCGACGGATACGCCTGTAACTTAGGATATGCGCAGTCATGCGCTTTTTCCATGCCAGATATGGCAGGTTCCCAC
>ERZ894186.252-NODE-252-length-27223-cov-33.180911_pt1 | contig 27223 bp, 27 predicted proteins | sample MGYA00380280_ERZ894186 | MGnify/ENA primary metagenome ERZ894186 (study PRJEB32331, sample SAMN06328449) | human gut metagenome | biome: human gut microbiome; feature: stool | host: Homo sapiens | collected 2013-02-13 ... | reverse complement strand
TCGGGATGAATTTGATCCCGCCGAACGGACCCGAGAGCGCCTTCATGGCAGAAAGTCCGCCATAAACGCCAGCCGGGAAGAACTTCACAACGTTTAAACCCAGCTTCATTGCCGCCATAATTTCCGTCGGCGTCACGCAGCCGGGCGTCACGGCAACGCCGTTTTCCACGCACCAGCGGACGACTTCTTCGTCAAAGCCGGGGGATACGATAAATTTTGCGCCGCACTCGGTGGCTTTTTTACACTGTTCAAGCGTAATGACCGTTCCTGCGCCAACTAACATGTCGGGGCAGCTTTCCGCGACTGCCTTGATCGAGTCCGCCGCAGCAGCCGTGCGGAACGTGATTTCCATCACGTCCACACCGCCGGCAAGCAAAGCCTTTGCCGTCGCGACCGCATCCTTTGCATCGTCCAGCACCACAACCGGCACAACAGCCGATGCAGCCAGTCTTTCAGAAACATTCATTTTGTCGACTCCCTACTTTCATTTGCGATGATTCCAATAAACATCCCATGCGTTTCCTGCAAACATCATCTCTCGCTCTTTCTCCGTACAGTCGGACAAAAGGAATTTTCCGTGTGCCACCAACTGCTGATAGTTTGCCGTCCCCAGCAGCCATGGAATATCTGTCCCCCATAACAATTTCTTTGCTCCCACGATCCCGCGTGCCAAGTCAAAATAGCGTTTCGTACTGGGAAATGGATATTCTTCTTCCTTCTGCACATGATACGGGAGCGCGGAAAGATCAAACCAAACATTTGGCAACGTACCCAAACGAATCTGCTCCAACCACGCAGACCAAAGCTCCGGGTTGCGCTCTGCAGCTCGCGAGGGCTGCCCCATGTGGCAAAGCACGATTTTCAATCCCGGATGACGCTTTGCGATGGACGCGATCTGATCTGTCTGATAAGAACCATCGCCTGGCCGACCGAGGTCAAACGAAACCGTTTTTCCACCTGCTTCCATGGCCTCCCAAAGCCATCTTAGCTCTGGTGCATCCAGCTGTACGCCGGGATAGACACCGTACAGGCCGCCCGCCTCAGAAAACTCAATTTTAATGTTTTTCCAAAGCGATCCTTCCAGCTTTTCGGCATAATACTGGCGCGCCGCGGGACTCCAAGGGTCAAAAAAAGCGGAGGCAGTAAACTGCTCCGGATAGTCCCGGCATGCTTGCAGTACATACTCGCTCCAGTCCCCATAGCATGGGCAAAGAATCAGGACAGCTTTATCCACCTGTGCCTGCCGCATCTCATGCAGCAGCATCTGCAATGTATGGCTGGTGTTTTCGTTGATCGCCGGCAGCACATCCTGTGCAATGCCGTCTCCTGCATCGATCCGGCCATATCCCGCGCCATGGGTATGGCCTTTTGGGCCATACCCATCAACGCTTGGGAAAATATGAACATGCGCGTCAATCAGCATAGCTTTTCCCGCTCAGTTCATGCTGCCCTTTACGCCCTGAACCAGTTGATCGATCACGTTGATTTCTTCGATCGTCGGTCTGTATCCGTCCTCAAACATGACCGAACCGTCCTGCGCATAGATTGGGCCCTCAAACACGGCAATCTCCTTGTTAATCAACTGCTCGCGCACTTCACCAAGCTTCGCCACGATCTCATCAGAGACTGTGTCGCCAAATGTTGCCTGCTTGATCAGGTTCAGTTCCATGCCGCCGCTGATGTTCACCGGTTCATATTCTCCGTCAACCGCCTGCTTCAGATACGGAATATAGCCGCTCCAATCCGTAATGCACGCAGACAGCCACGTCTGGGGATCCAGCTCATACGCATCAGAGTTGCAGCCGAAGCAGTGCACGCCACGGCTGCGGCAGATTTCCATCATCGTCTTGATGGAATCCTGGAACGGCGCAATGACATCACAACCGCTGTCGATCAACTGGTTCACAGATGTGGTCTGCAGGCCAGTATCCGCCCACGACCCGGTAAAGACCGCGGTAATATCAATCTCAGGCTTGATCGACTGCGCGCCAAGTGCAAATGCGTCGATGGCAACAATGACATCCGGGATCGGCAGAGAGCCAATGAAGCCGATCTTGTCCGTTGTCGAATACATGGCGGCCAGGACACCATTCAGATACCAGACATCCTGCACTTCTCCATGGATGATGGAAAAGTTTCCGCCGGCGTAATCCGTGATCGGGAGCGAATAGAACGCTACCTCAGGATGACGCAGCGCGACATTGTGCGAGTATTCGAGGAATCCAAACTGCGAGGGGAACAGAATGGTGCACCCCTGTGCAATCAGCTCCTCCATGACACCTTCGCTGTCAGAGGTTGTAGGGACGTTTTCCTTGATCACGACTTCAATGCCAAGCTCTTTCTCAACAAGTTCACCAAGCTGCACGAAATTCAGGTTGAAGCCATAGTCGTCTTTTGTTCCGCTCAGGATAATGCCAAGCTTCTTTGCCCCCGCACCGGGCTTGACGTCGCCCGTCTGTTCCGGCTGCGGCTGGGTGGTGTCAGCCGGCTTTGCGCATGCCACCAGCGTTGCCGCGAGCAGAACCAGCACCAACATCATTGCAACTACTTTTTTCATTGTTTTTCCTCCGTTCTTTTTCTTTAAGTAATAATTTTCAGTTGTTCCGGCATCGACGGCTTTTTGGACGTCGAAATAATTGCCAGAGCAACCAATGTAAACAGGTAGGGCATCATCAATGTCACATACATGGAAATGGGCACTTCGTGGATCTGGAAGAATATCTGCAGCGCCTGTGCCAGGCCGAACAGATACGCCGCAAGGTATGCTCGCTGCGGCTTCCACGAGCAGAGGATCACCAGAGAGGAGGCAATAATTCCCCGTCCGTTGATCATGTTGTTTGCCCAACTCATCGCATAGATCACGCTCATATGTGCCCCGCCGATTCCAGCCAGAACACCTGCAAAAATAACCGCTCCGTATTGCAGAACCACCGGGTTATACCCGTACGCTCTTGTGACATCAGGCCGTTCCCCCACAGAACAGAGCACCAGCCCCGTTCTTGTTTTTGTCAGGAACCACCAAGCTAACACCGGAAGTACATAAGCGATATACGTCAGAATATCCTGCTGAAAAAAGGCCGGCCCAATCACCGGAATCTTGCTCAGAACCGGAATGGCGAGGGAAAACGACTTTCCAAGGCTGGCGCCGAGCTGCGATCTTCCAAAAAAGGTGGTCAGGCCCTGCGCAAAGAAAATCAGGATAAACCCGGTCGCCATCATGTTGCTTTTTCTGGAGATGGAAAGGAACGCCTGGATCAGCCCAATCAAGCCGCCTGCAATCGCTGCGCACAAAACAGCCAAAAACAGGCTTCCGCTCCCGGCTGCTACGGCAAAGCCTACACATGCGCCACAAAGCATGCTTCCTTCTACGCTCAGGCTGGTGATGCCGGTTCGTTGGCCAATCAAATCCCCAAGCAGCGCGTAAATGATGGGAGTTCCTGCGCTGACCATGCAAATGAGAATCGTTGTTAGTTCATTCATGCCTTTCTCTTTCCTCCCACCGTCATAATTGTCAGCAAAACGAGCATGATCAAAATCTGCATTGTCGCCGCCGGAAGCCCGGTGTTGATCTCCATGCCGTTACCGGCGACGGTCAAACCGCCGATCAGTAAGGCGGACAGGATCAGCAAAAGCGGGTTGTTTCCAGCCATTCCTGCAGCAAGGAAGCCCATAAAGCCCATGGTCTCGCCCGCACTGATCCGCATACGGCCCTCGACGCCGACGACCATGACCGCGCCGGCAAGGCCGGCAAGTGCACCCGCGAACAAGAACACCCAGGTCTGTATTTTTCTCACCTGTATGCCTGCGTAACGTGCAGCCATCTGGTTTCCGCCGATCGTACGCACCGCAAACCCCACTCTTGTATGATAGATGATATACCAGGTCAAGCCTGCCATGGCAATCGCGACAAAGATACCGGCGTTCATTCTTGTTCCAAAAAAGGTGTGAAAACGCAGCTGGGGCGCAATTTCTACCGTCTGCGGGTAATTCCATCCATTTGGATCGCGAAGCCTGCCAAACAGCATGGCAGAGATCAGGTAGGTCGCAACATAGTTCATAAGGATTGTCGTCAGGATCTCGTTCATTGCAAGCTTCTGCTTCAGAAAAACACCGACGCCTGCATACAAAGCCCCGCAGATCATACCAACCAGCAGCATCAGCGGGATTCCGATAACACCGGGCAGATTTGCCAGCACTGTGCTTCCGGCAACAGCGGTTCCGAGAGCGGCAATCGCCATCTGGCCTTCTCCGCCTGCGTTGGCCAGGCCAACACGGGCCGGAATGCTTGCCGCAAGCCCCGTCAGGATCAGATACGACGCACGGACAATTACTTCGCCAAAGCCGTAAGCCGAACCAAAAATAGATGTAATGATGGTCTGATACGCCACAAGCGGCGATTTGCCCTGCGACAGGAGCAGCCCGGCAAACGCGATCAGAGGAAACAGGACGCAGATCAGGATCCTAACTGCCAAGCTGTCTTGAAGTTGCAGCGGCTTCTTTTGTGCCTTATTCATGTGCGTTCTCTCCTTGAAGCATAATTTTTCCGATCTCATTCGGCGTACATGCGTCTACACAGTACGGTCCAAACGCAGTGTGAGAAGACAGGACCAGGATCCGGTCGCACATCGTGAACAGCTCCGAGATATCTTCGGAAATCAGGATCGTACCCACGCCCTGTTTTTTCAGCCGGAACAGTGTCTTGTGGACTGCGTGTACTGTGGCGATGTCCAGTCCCCGGCTTGGATAACTGGCAATTAACAGGCGCGGTCTGGAGATAACGGCACGGGCAAACGTCATTCGCTGCAGATTGCCGCCAGAAAGTGTCCCGGCAATTCTTTCTGCCTGTGGGACCCGGAGGGTCTTGACCTCAGAATGTGTCTGCAGCTGACTGCGCATTGCCTGCCAGTCCATATCACCATGGCGGTAAATCGGATCCAGGCCGACCAGCGCCATGTTTTCCAGAATCGAAAACATCGGAACAACGTTGTCGCGAATGGGATCCTCAGTCACCATTCGCATCCCCAACCGGATTCTATGCGCAATATCTGTTGAGGAGATATCCTCTTCATTTGCGCTCAGGATACCGCTCTGCAGCTTCCGCGCTCCGTATATGGCCTCCGCCAGTTCTCTCTGCCCATTTCCGGATATGCCGGCAATGCCCAGGATCTCTGCTTTGTGCATTTCAAAGCTGACATCATGCAGAATCAACTGATCGTGGTCATCCTTTATGCTGACTCCGGAAAGCGACAGCTGCAGTGCCGCTGCTTCGTTTTCCTCACTGCATTCCGGGCGTTCCAGCTCAAAGTTGACCGGAACATTCCCCATCATTGCCGAGATGATCTGCTGCTGGCTGAAGCCATCTCTGCGTTCAAAGGTACAGACATGTTCGCCCTGACGCAGAATTGTGATTCGGTCAGCCACAGCAAGGATCTCGTCAATTTTGTGCGTGATCAGGAAGATCCCATACCCCTTATTGCGGAATCCGCTCAGCATCTGCAGAAAAGCCTGCACTTCGTGCGGTGCCAGCACGCTTGTGGGCTCATCGAAAATCATCACACGGGTCTGCGGATCCAGCAGAATCTTCAGGATCTCCACATGCTGCCGCTGTCCGAGGTCAAGCTTCCAAACCTCCGTGTCAGGATTCACGGAAAGGCGATACTCCGCAGAGATTCGATTAATTTCATCGCGAAGCTTCTTTTTATTGATCTTCCACCCGGCAGAATGGAGGGAAAGGAATACATTTTCCAGAACTGTGAAAGCAGGAACGAGCCGGAAATCCTGAAATACCATTCCGATACCCTTTTCGCGGGCAATCGTCGGATTCCAGCGCTCCATTTTTTCTCCGTCAATATACAGATTTCCGGCAGTCGGCTGATAGACACCATAGAGCATCTTCATCAGCGTACTTTTTCCCGCACCGTTCTCGCCTGCTATCGCATGGATTTCACCGGCGTGGATTTCGATGTCAATCTCCCGGTTTGCCGTCAATTCTCCGAATCGTTTCGTGAGTTTTTCCGCCCGTAAAATCGGTTCCACTCGCCGTTCCTCCTGTTTTATCATCTCTGCTCACTATAGATCACAACATGATTTCCATGCGGATCAAGCAGGGTAAACGCCCGCGTTCCGTCCTTGCAGCCACAGGGTTCCTGCAAAACCTGAACCAGCGGCGCTGCCTTTTTCATGATTGCCTCAAAGCAACTGTCTGCATCCTGTGCTTCAAACATCAGCGTCTCGTTCCCCTGCGGCATCGGATCCTTTCTGCAAAGTACCTCCAGCGTTCCGTCCCCGGATCCGATTACAAATTTATGCCCCCGGTCCTTTGTTCCGTAGTCCCAGGTATAGCATGCACGGAACCTGAGAATATCTCGGTAGAATGCCAGGCTCTGTTCATAGTCCGCCACATCTACATACGCCACTGCGCGGTATTCACCACGGAACATCCCCGGAACTGTCGGCTGCCAACCATGCTGGTACTCCATCACATCACGACTCCAGGAGAAGATCACAATCACGTTTTCATCTGGATCGAGCAGCTGGAACAGCCGGATTCCATACGGGCGGTCCGCGATATGTTCATAAACATGCAGCCCCGGTTTTCTTGCCAACCGCGAATAGCAGTCATCAACATTGTCCGCCTCCAGCATAATCGTCGTCGGCCCCTGCGGAAGATCGGCGCCGGCCGGACGCAGCTCTACTGCACCGCCTGCTGCAGCAAAGCGGCAGCCCTCCATTCCGCCGTCCCAGACCGGAACCAGTTCCAATGTCTGCTGATAGAAGTTCCGGCTCCGCTCCAAGTCTCTGACGCAGAGGACCGTCCGTACCTCTTTTTCAAAATAATCCCTGTGCTGCATACTTCTCTTCCTTTCTTCCGTTTCGGATATCGACCCAAAATACATATATTTATACTTGCAAACTTCTTAATAAATGGCTATAATCAGCAAAAAAGCTGGAGGTGCTTCTTCTATGCTCCGTCTATCCTCACAAACACAACAATCCAGGGTGCGCGCACAGCTTGAACTCCTGCTGCGCAATGCGGAACCCGGCGAACGGCTGCCCTCAGAGCCTGCGCTTGCAAAGCGTTTCGATGTCAGCCGAACCACGATCCGGGAAGTCATGAGCCAGTTGGAAACAGAAGGCTTCGTCCAGCGCAGGCAAGGAAGCGGCACCTATGTGCGTCATCAGCCGCTGCTGGAGGATGAAAGCCTGCTCCACTTTGTCGATTTTCCGACGCTGATCTCCAAGCAGGGACACACGCCCGCCATGCGGCAGCTCGGATTTGTGCAGCAGCGCGCAGGAGCTTTCTTTTCCACCCGTTTTCACATCGGTGAAGAAGATCGGATCCTCACCCGGCGCTGCCTGTACACGGCAGATGAACATTTTTGTGTACTGGCTGAAGACAGTTTCCCGCTGGCCTTCCTCTCGAAAGGTCAGCGGGTACAGCTGCTTGGGTCAAACAATACCGATCTGCGGCTTTTCCTTTTTCTCGCAACCGGCCGCGCCGCCTGTCAGGACGAAACCACAATCTCCGTTGCCCAACCGGAAGACTACCCGTTCCTTGAATCCCTGCTCGAGGACAAGCAGCATCCGCTGCTCTTTCTGAGCAGCATGTGTCTGGATAATCACAATGAACCGTTTATCAGTTCGCAGATTTACTCGGACACAGACTATATCAAGTATCAGCTGAACCGCAGGATCGTCTGAACTCAGTGATTGCTGTGATACAGGTTGATCCGGTTTCCACAGGGGTCTTCAACGGCAAAGTACCTTGTACCGTAGCTCTGTGTTACAGGCTTGCTCACAATCCGGATGCCTTCTGCAGCCGTAAGCTCCTGATAGGTCTGATCGACATCTTCGGTTTCCAGATTGACGATCACAGGGCCGGTCTTTCTATCATGTGCCTGACAGAGTACGCTGATTGTACCGCGACCAGCCCGGAACTTTGCGCCGCAATCCTGCGCGCTTTCGTTCCAACTGTAATATGGCTTCTGTCCGAGCAGCGTTTGATAGAAGTCTCGGCAGACAGAAAAGTTTTCCTCTTCGGTGTATAGAAGGATTTGAATGTCTCCTGTAAATGCTGTCATGTTCTTATTCTCCTTTTTTGTAGACACAGACGCCGTCAATATATTTTGCACAGATGTCTCGATCATCCGACCTGGTAATTAACCGTTCTATCCGCTCATACGGTGTCCGCTGCACGCCGTCGCAGAAGCGGCTGTCATCCAAAATCACCGCATCAAAGCAATATCCCGGTTCAAAGCTCCCGCTTTTCCAGAGTACGCCGCCGCCTTTTGTTGCAAGGTAAAACGCATTGGGCAGAGACAAAACTTTCCGCTGATCCATATTGCGTGCGCTGTTTTTGGAAGCCCAAAAGACTTTAGACGCCAAAATCGCTTCAAAGATCGTTCGGAACATATTCAGGGTATTGCCGCCGCCGACATCCGTGCCCAGTCCGACTGCAATTCCAGCATCGAGATATTCCATGATTGGTGCTGCGCAACCGCAACTGTTCATATTCGACTGTGGGCAATGTGCTACCAGCACATTGTGTCTTTTCAGCGTTTTCACCTCTTCGGGGGAGGAAAAAACGCAGTGCGCCATCACAGCCCGTGTATGCGGTCCAAGCAAACCAGCACGGTCATAGGCCTGCGCATAATAATCAAGATCCGGTGCAAGCTCGTGCACCCAGTCAATTTCATCCAGCCCCTCCGAAAGATGTGACTGCACTGGGACGTGGTATTCCTCGGCAAGCTCTCCCAGTTGCTCTAAACAGCTTTCCGTACAACTCGGGAAATAACGCGGTGTGAGGATCGGGTAGATTGCACCAATACCATCTTTCGTTTCCTCTAGCCAAAGGCGGGTCTGCGCAATTGTTTCCTCTGTTGTTTCCAACAGTCCAGCTGCACAGTTTCGATCCATATTGACTTTCCCAACGTAACCTGCAAAGCCGAACTTTGCCAGAGCTTTCATGAGAGTCTCTGTCGCCGTGCGGCTGGTCGTGGCATAGGCACACAGGCGCGTCGTCGGTGTAGCAAGAAGTGACTTCGCAAAGCGAGTGTAGGTCAGTTCCGCATACGCTGGATCGTTAAATCTAGACTCGTCTGGGAACGCATAACGCTCGAACCATGTGTTCCACTGTCCGTTTTCAATATTTTGCCCAATACCTTGAAAGGGTGCTTGTGAGGCGTGAACATGGATGTCGCATGTTCCGGGAATCACAAATTTCCCGCTTGCATCCAGAACCTTAATTTGACGATATTGCTCCGGTAACGCTGAATAAGTCCCTGCAACTTTTTTTCCATCGCAGACCAGATATGCGTCTTCCATGATGGTAAATTGATCCCGCTGTGCGGTAAAAACCAGCGTCCCTTTGATTGCAAAGCTCCGCTCCGCAAAATATTCAACTTGGCTCATAGCATCCCCTACTCGGCAATTCATATAATTCTTAGCTACATAATATCAAACATTTTTGGTCACCGTCAACACAAACAAGTGCTTCAATAACATCTTTGGATACATGCAAAAAAACACTCTGTTTACCTCCCTTTCTTTTCTGTTAAAAGTGCAATTTGTACGACAAATTACCCAAAACTGCTCTGCGACTGCCCATGGGCATCCTGCTTATGTCCTATCGCCACCCGCTTCTGCATGAGATTTTTACGGCGTTTGGAGTCCACGCAGATGCCCATCGGGTTGCTGGGTGGCGCGGCGGTGTCGTGGAAAACTTGCCTCATCTGGTGAAACAATTTGACGCTTGAACTCAAAAGATATTCGGATGGAAGACGCACTTGGTGAGAAGCTGCGGATAGAGTATTTTCACCTGCAAGTGTCGGATTTGTAGAAGTCTGTGCAAAAGAATCTTCGAGCTGAAAGCGCAAATGCGCCGCTTCTTGAATAATGACGTTCTTGATTGCGCGAAATTCTTTCTGCTGCGAAAGCGGATTGTGCTTGTCCGGACCTGCTTTTGTAGTAACTTTCTAGCGTATCACGCAGGTCATTCCAGATGGAATAATACGTTGCTACCTCCGGCATCTTTTCAAGTTCATCCACGATGAAATCCAGCATATCTTTCAGCGGCTTTTTGAGGTACCCATATTGCTTTTTGCCATTGACCGTACGCAGTTCCATCGCAAACTCCAACAGTTTCTGATGAACAACTCCGATGGATTTTCAATACTCTAGCTGGCCAATGATTCTGCGCATGGCCTCCCATGCCGCTTTGTTCACGTCTTTGTCGGCAACATCTTTCCGAACGACTATCAGTTCGTCTGTATACACACAAAGCTTTTGCAGACCGTCATTTACCACGCTACCATAGATTCAGCACGGAGCATACGCGATTGCTGGGTCCACAGACCGGGCGCGTGAGCGCGGAGTACTGTGAGCGTCCCGTGAAGTACGGCGAACAGCACTGCCGCGAGATCGGTTCCCACAAACGGTACGACGACAAATGCAAAAATGAATCCATCTGGCTCGCGTATAATCGCGCGGACAAAACGCATTTCGCCCGCTACCTGAAGCGGAAAATGACCACCGCTCAATTTGAGCAGTGGTCTCGGTATACTGTAGAATTACGGCAGAAGGCAGAGAACAGTGAAATGGAACTGGCGGACTATCAGAAGGAACTGCGAATTTGACGATTTACTGCTTAATCTTTGATTACTGCGGCGCAGTTTCTGCGCCGCTAGTTTTCTGCTCTGACCCAAACCGTGACCCAAATGCGGAAAAATCCGGCGGATTTATCCGTACCGGAAAGGATACCGCTGTGAAATTTCCCGAGCGGAAAGGTGTGGAAATGCCCTGAAATGTCCGCGAAAAATATCCGACCAACCTTCAGGATGTAGAAACCAAAAATATCATGACAAAATCCACCCTGCCGGTGGGCGGCTATTCCGTCAATCCTTATGTGGGCTGTACCCATGGCTGCAAGTATTGCTACGCTTCGTTCATGAAGCGGTTCACCGGCCATACTGAGCCTTGGGGTACTTTTCTGGATGTGAAGCATTGGCCTGCCATCAAAAATCCCCGGAAATACGCCGGACAGCGTGTGGTCATCGGCTCGGTGACGGATGGGTACCTGCCTCAGGAGGAACAGTTCGAAAATACCCGCAAGCTGCTGGAGCAACTGAAAGACAGCGGTGCGGAGATTTTGATCTGCACTAAGTCTGACCTGGTAGTACGGGATATCGATCTTCTGAAAGAGATGGGAAAGGTCACTGTTTCCTGGTCGATCAATACGCTGGACGAGGATTTCAAAAACGATATGGACAATGCCGTCAGCATCAAGCGGCGGCTGGATGCCATGAAACAGGTTTATGACGCAGGTATCCGCACCGTGTGCTTTATCGCTCCGGTTTTTCCCGGTATCACGGATTTCGAGGCCATCTTCCGCCGGGTGAAGGACCAGTGCGACCTGGTGTGGCTGGAAAATTTGAATCTGCGGGGCGGTTTCAAAAAAGACATCTTAGACTATATCCAGGAGAAATATCCCCACCTGTTCCCCCTGTACGACACCATCTACAACAAGGGAGACAGAAGCTACTTCCGTGGTCTGGAAGAACAGGCGGAGCACCTTGCAAGAGAATGCGGTTGTCCCTTTGTGGACAACGAACTCCCCTACGGCCGGGCAGAGCCGGGACATCCGGTCATTGTGGATTATTTTTACCACGAGGAAGTACGCGGCTCGGAAAACAGCGGGAAGCGAACTCAAAAAGTATGATCTTAGGGTGCTCTGAAACGTAGTATGGACAATCGACACCCACACTCTAAGTTACGTGTGTCAATGTGATAAAAATTATATTGGACAAACGCTTGACAACTTTTGTTTTGTAATTTCAAAATTTTCTCTGACCCATTTTTGACCCAGAATCCGAAAAAAGCAGGCAGGGCTGGACGGAAACAATGGAAAACTCACCGAACGAATGGTGGTAAAAAGCACAAATCGGAGCCGTTTCGGCTCCGATTTGTGCTTGAGACAACCTACGGACCAGAAGGCCGGGGGTTCGAATCCCTCACGGCGTGCCAAAAAGACCTGAAACCGTAACGGTTCATGTTCATAGGTACACAATGTGACCTATGGGGCAGACCAGACGGTACAGGGTAACAGGAAACAGACCGAGAGAATCATCTCTCGGTCTGTTTTTGTTCATAATACAGATGCTTAGTAACATTTCCAATACAGGCTCTTTATCTACAAATTTTGCGTGTATTACCGTCCTTATTCTGGCCTCAGTACCTCAACCTGTTGTGGCTGTGATACTTTTAGGAGCCTGTATAATATTCACGCGATTCCCTTCACATTCGTGTCCTTGACGAAGTTCTGCGTACCGTACAGCACCAGCGTATCGGTAATGCTGTTTTCCTTGGCGTACTCCACCACATCGCCCTTGAAAAAGCGGAGGTCGATCACATGGACTTCCGCATAATCCTCCACAGGAAATTGGGAAAAGGTGTTGCCGTAGGAGTCTTTAATAAGCAGGAGCTTGCCGCTCTTGCCGCTGCCCTCAATGACGGTCTGTGCCTGGTTGGAGTTCAGAAACACGGCGTATTGGTCGCTGCCAGACAGGTATTTCCGCTCGTAGATGCTGTCCGTCTCATACTGACCGTTGTTGTAGGACACACTTCTATTTATGTGCTTATACCATGCGGTGATCTCCTCGGCGGGGACAGAGGGCAGCGGGACTTTATTCCAAGTTGTACCGTAGAAATCATCGCAGAGTACTTCCTGCGTCCATTCGCCCGCCGTAGGCTCAATACCGCGCCACGCACAATAGGCATAGTAGGCCCCAAGACTCGTCCAATGGTGATCGGTACGGTAGTAGATGTTCTCGCTGCTATGAGCGGCGAGAGCAGAAAGCACGTCTGTTGTGTCAACGCCCGCATCGGTCAGCACCTGCAGAATAGCGGTGTAGTCTGCCACTGGCGCATAGGCAGGGAGTTTATCCGTCAGCACTTGTGCCGCCATAGGAACAAGGATCGTATTCAAGGAGATACCCTCTGCCGCCAGTTTTTCCTGTAAATCAGCAAGGGCGGCTGCGTTGGCGGCAAGCTGCTTTTTACTATAAGATGTAAACTTGTCCATCAAATATTTGTCTTTGCAGATATAGACACCACCGCTTTCACGTTTACCAACAGTCAATTCCATATAGGTTTTCATCGTGACCCAGCCATCCCGCAGGGGAACTTGATCGGTAAGATACTTTTCCAGTTCGCCACTAAATTCGCCGGAGATAAAGTTGGCAACGGTAAATTTGGGCTTTTGCGTCAAAGTGCGCTTTTCTCTTTCGGAGTAATAGCGATCCGGCATCAGCAGCCCGATGAGCGCAGACACCGCCAGCAGCAGGCAGAAAAAAGAGGTTATGGTTTTATTTCGCATTTTTCTCACCTCAAAATCGGAAGTACAGGAACGGATTATAGCTGCCGCTGACAAGATAGGCCGCAGCCATCACCAGCACACAGGCAAGGCCGCCGCAGTCAACCACGGTCAGCGCCCGCTGCCCCAGCCGTGTGCCGATCTTTTCATAAAAGCGTTTTCCCAGCGGTGTGGCTGCCAAAGCACAGATCAGCAACATCGGCCCATAAGTCAGCAGTAAATACAGACTACTGTTGTCAAACGGTACCCCAGAGAACATGGCCTTGCACCACGCGGCTCCTTTGCTGATCTCTGTGAACGCAAAGAGTGTCCAGCTGATCGTTACCAGCACCAGCGCGTAAAGGTGTCGCAAAACGGCGGGCAGCTTTTTAAGCCAGCGCAATAGGAACAGCTTTTCCAGCACCAGCAACACGCCAAAATACACGCCCCATAGGACAAAGTTCCAGCTTGCCCCGTGCCAGAAGCCCGTCAGCAGCCAGACGATGGCAATGTTGCGGAGCTGCTTTGCAAGGCCACCCTTGTTGCCTCCCAGCGGGATATAGACATAATCCCGGAACCACGAGCCCATCGAGATATGCCAGCGCCGCCAGAAATCGGTAATACTGTCGGCCAGAAACGGATAGTTGAAGTTCTCCAAAAAGCGGAACCCCAGCATCCGTCCAAGGCCGATGGCCATGTCGGAATAGCCGGAAAAGTCGAAATAGATTTGGAAGCCGTAGGCGATCACGCCCAGCCATGCTGTCAGCACCGTGGGGGCAGCCTGTGTGGAGGCCGCCTCCCACAGCAAACCGATGTTGTTAGCCAGCAGCACCTTTTTCCCCATGCCGCAGACAAACCGCTTTATGCCGGAGGCAAAAAGATCCGTTGTGCAGTCACGGTGTTCCAGCTCGTCCGCTACCGTCTGGTAACGGACAATAGGGCCTGCAATAAGTTGGGGGAACAGCGTCACGTACGCGCCGAAATCAATGATATTTTTCTGCGCTCTGGCCTTCCCACGGTAGACATCAATGGTGTAGCTCATGGTCTGAAAGGTATAGAAGCTGATGCCGATGGGCAGAGGCAGGTTGGGCTGAGGAAGCGCCGTGCCAAACAGGGTGTTGATGGTGCCAATGAGGAAGTCGCCGTATTTGAACACGCACAGCAGCCCCAGATTGACACACACCGACACCAGCAGCGCAATCTTTGCTCCCCGCTGTCCCCGGCACCGATCCGCTGCTTGTCCGCAGGTGTAGTCCAGCGCAGTAGAAAAGAGCATCAGCAGCACATAGACCGGCTCGCCCCATGCATAAAACAGGAGGCTGAACAGGAACAGCGCCCCGTTGCGCCACGCCTTCGGTACCAAAAAATATGCCAGCAGGCACAGAGGCAGAAAGCATTGCAGAAAGGTCAGGCTGGAGAAAACCATCGTTTAGCCACCGACGATGGGGGCACCATCGGAATCATCCACGCCGTCATTCATGTTGAAGTCATTGCTGCCATCGTCCTCCGGGATGGAAATGCTGTTCTCGGCAGAGCCGAAAATGGCTTTCCACGCATCGTCCACCTTCGCGGCTTCCTCGGCGGCAAACTTGGCCTGTTCCTCGTCACTGGCCTGCCAGTCGCCCTGTGCACCCTCGATCAGCAGCGCCACATAATTGCCACTCACAAACAGGCGGGCATTCAGCACCCGCTGTAAATCCATATTATACATCCGGGCATAACTCAGCGTCTGCTCGTAGCTGGTCTGGAGGGCGGCAGCGGCATCCTTTGCATAGCCGTCCTTCACTTTCAAGATGACGGCGCAGTCCATACTCGTGCTGGACATGGAGCTGCTCTCGGCCGCCCAGCTCTCAATCTGGCTCATGTCCAGACCGTAATAGCCGCTGATGCGATCCTCCGTTTCAGCGGTATCGCTGGCGTAGCTGTCGCCAAGGGACTTCTTGAGCTGTTCCAGAACCTCTTGGCCCGTCATGGTCACTTCATTGTCATTTTTCTTGTTGTCATCGCTCTTGCTGCCGCAGGCGGCGAGGGAAAGCACCATCACCAGTGCCAGTGCAAAAGTCAAAATCCGTTTCATCGTTATGATCTCCTTAAATATTCGTATTTTATGAAGCAGGCGGAGCGGCATCTCCGGAAATGCCGCCCTCTTGTCCGTCCATATATCCATACGATGGAGCGCGGCAAAATGTCGGAGAAAAAATAAAAAATCGGAAAGAAATTTTCTTTCCGATTTTTATTCTATTCTGTTTTATTCGAGCAGCGCATTGACCACGGCGGTGATTGCTTCTTCTCCCGCACCGTCAAAATTTGTCAGGTAGTAGCTGACTGTATCGTGGCTCCAATGCGCCCGCCAACTATCTGAAGATAACCGGTCAAGTATAGCGTTGTATTTGGCGTTCAGCGAGACACTGCCGACAGCATCACCCTCTGCACAAGAAAAATTGCCGTCTATCTGTGCCGCCTCGTAGGTATACTCATGGCCGCTCAGCGTAAAGTCCACACGAGCAATCTGTCCGTCGTAAATACAGTAAGTTACATTCTCTGCGTTGGCGGGCGCATCAATGGTGAAACCCAGCTTCTCAAAATCTGCCGCGCTCTGCACATCCTCAAAGGGTGAACCAACCATCACGGGAGGACCATCCGGCTCGGTGCGCTGTATCAGCTTCGGCAAGGCAAAGCCAATCGCCGCCACAAGCGCAAGGCAGGCGGCAAGACTGCCCCAACGCTGCCACGCCGGAGCGCTATGGCGTTTTTTTGGCGCGCTTTTTTCTCCTGCTGGAGCGGATTCCGGGACCTGTACTACTTTTTGCGCTGCTGCTTTTTTCAAAATATTGGCGTACATCCGCTCTTTTGCGCCGCTCTCCGGCTCAACAGCGTCAAACGCTTTTTTCATTTCGCTTTCGTTCATGCACCCTCACCTCTCAATGTGAGTTTCAGTTTTGCGCGGGCATCCCGCAGTTGGTTTCGCACCGTGGAGGGTGGTCGGTGCAGCATTGCCGCGATCTCATCGGTCTGGTAACCCTCATAGTAGTGTAGCCAGACCACTTCTTTGTATTTGACCGGCAGCGCCATGACCGCCTCCATGACTTCACTCTTTTCGTCCGGTTCAGCGGCGATCTGCTCTGTGTCCTCGTCCATGCCTGTGACCTTCTGCCGCCACCAGTGTTTCAGCTTGTCCTTGCAGATATTCATAGCCGTGGTAGTCAGCCATGACCGTTCATGCCGCTCGTTTTCAAAGGAAATGTCACAGGACATTGCTTTCACAAAAGCATCCTCTGTGCAGTCCTCAGCATCTGCGGCGTTTTTCATAAAGGCATAGCAGACACGGTAGATCGCCTTGAAGTGCCGCAGATAGAACGCTTCAAAATCTCCCTGCATAGTCTTTTATTCCTCTCTGTAAGATAATACGATCTAAGCGTACAAATTGTTGGATGGAATGTCAAGAGAAAATGATGCGTCAGCAATTCGTTGTACTCAGCGGAAGCTTCAGGTGAAGATGCTCCAGATATGGATCAATTAGTCCCTGCAAATCAGCCATTTTATCAAGCCCAAACAAAAGAAATTACCTGTAAAACACAATATTAGAGGTTTTGCTCCTTGGCCTTCATAGTTCTGTCAGGGATGCTGTATTTGCGCATACCGAAAATCAAACCATCTTTGCGTTCACCAGATGACACCACGTCATCCCGTTTTCCTCATAAGGCTGAAATTCACCGATGACGGTGATCTCCGTCCCCAGCTCCGGGTAATCCTCCGGGTAGGTGTAATCGCCTTCCAGTACAAACTCCACGCCCTCGGCGCAGCAGGCCGTTGCGTCTGAAATGATGCAGGCGTAGGCCACCGGCATATCGGCAACAACACCGCTTTCATCTACCCATTGGTAAACATTGAATTGGCCGGTCATTTTTACAGTTTTCCCGTAATAGTCCTCCGGGTAGAAATAGAGCATATTGTAGACCTCGGAGTAGACCATGGTGCTGCTGAGAACGGTCAGATCCACATCCACGCCGTCGGCAGATGCTTGTGTCTGTTCGGGTTTCTCTGGAGTCTGCTGTTCGTCCGGCGTTTCCTGCTCATTCGGCGCTGGAATTCTCTCTGTCGGTGCGGAAACTTCCACATCGGAAGAAGGCGTATCAATAGCACGGTTTTCGCAGCCTGTCTGTGCAGGTTTTGTAAAAGTTTTGTAAAGGCTTTGCAGAATATGATGAAGCTCGATATTGACGATGTTGTCAGATCATAGCTCGTTCAGCACGCCATAGACCTCCGCCAAGGCGCGGACATACTGCGGAAAATTGCGCCGCAGCTCACTGTCCTGCTCCGGCGGCGGGACCGGCCTCCGCAGCATACGATGAACAGTCCTCCACACTTGAAGCATGCTGCCGGGATAGGCTTCTCTCAGCTTCTCAATCGCGCGGTTCTTCGCCTTCTCCACGGCGGACTCCTTCATCATGTGATACATCCCAATCTCTTTCAAGGTCGCCTCCGGGTATCCAAAAACGCCGTAGGTCTTGCCGAGAATGTCCCTGTCCTTCTTCGACAGGGTATCGAACAGCTCCCGGAGAAGTTCGATGCAGACCTTGCGGTACACGGCCTGCTCCGCCGAAACGGTGAGCATCCCCGGCATCAGCCGCTCGTAGGGATCGCCGTCATACCCCTCCGGGACAAGGTCATGCACACCGAGAAAATGGGTATTATAGCGAACGTATCGGCTGACACGAGCCTCTGGGATACCCAGCTCTTCCGCGATTTCACTGGTATCCTTCCATGCAACATGATACAGCCTCTGCACCTGCCGGACGGCGGCCATCTCGTCCTTGCTCAACGCCATGCAGCCAATATTCTGCTCCAGCCAGCGGGTCATGCGCCCCTTCAAATGCGGGTAGAGATAGGTGGTGAGCACGGCGCGGCTCTCGTCATATTCTTTGCTCTGAATCCGTGTCAGGAACTCCAACGCGCCCTCGCCGCAGAGGTCATCCAGAATCGTTTTCGTATACGCGGAAAATTGATTTGGATGATGTGAGTCCGCCGTCAGGCAGTTGAACTCCGCCGCGGTTTCCTTGCCGATGCCGCGGATCAGCCCGATATTTTTATGGTACAGCTTTTCCAGCGCGGCTTCATCACCGTCATAATATTGGCGAATTAGTTGCTCGTTGGTCATGCTTGCTCACCCGCCTTTTTCTTCGGCGGACGGCCCCTCGGATTGGCCGTTCTGGTGATCCCGCAATGCTGGTAGACATTCTCAGACGAAACGCTCTCTTCAAAGGCTTCTACGGAAATACTTGCGTCGCGCAAGGCGTCATAGAGCAGGTCCCGCACATAGTCCTTGGCTTTTCTTGCGTCCTTCTGTGAGATCGCGTTCCGAGACAGATCCTTCGTGATGCGGGCAAAGGCGGTCACCTTAACTTTGACCTTGGGAATGTCCTTCGCCAGTTCCTTCTGCAAATCCACCGTGCCGAACTGCCGGCAGGTGTAGCCGGGCGCGTGGGGACACGCCTCTTCACAGTACAAAGCATGGACGCCGCTCTTGAGCAGAAAATACCGTTCGCAGATGATGCAGCGGCGGATGTTGTGCCCGCTGTTCAGCGCCAGCATATAATCGGCTTTCATCAGCGCCTGTAAGCTATCTGTCACATGCTCCTGACAGATAGCGACAGTGCCGTCCGGCAGTGGCCGCGGTACATAGGAAAGCTCGTAGGCATCGTGGGTCGTATAGCAGTCGCCGTTGTTGCGGATGGGATTGACGATGAGCTTTTCCGCAATGCGCTCATCATTGTAGAAGCTGTAGAGAGACTTCGCGTACTCCTCCGGGCTGTTATGCTTCAGCTTGGACAGACTGAACCGGATGAAATTCCGAATAGTGCCGTTGAAAGCGCGGATGTCGTGAAGATATGTTTCATAACGGCGGATGTACTTTTTGTAATCACGCCATGCGTCTTTGGTAGGGCCGATGGCGCGGAGCATTTCGTAATAAAAGGCATCGCCTTTTTCTAAAGCTGCTTCGCTCGGACGGAACAGGTCGAGGGGAGCATATTCGCCGCGCTGGGAGAATTGGTTTGCCACGCGCTCAAACTGTCTCTTTTGCGCTTCCGCAGTCGGCGCTTGATCCTCTGTGGGAAATACGCTGAACTGCTCCGTGATCTCCCGTATGGCAGAGAAGAAAGCGTCTTCGCTCTCGTCCAGCAGCAGGCGGAACACAGCGTAGCGGCGCAGCGCCCCGCAGAGCGCAGCCATCTCCTCATTCAGCTTCCACCAAAGTGCCGTGTCCTTGCTCTGCTCATACTCTTCCGCAAAGCTGGTGATCCGCTTCATGCGTTTGCTCATGGGCCGATATTCGTCCGGCGACAGATTCAACAGATCGGCGGTCAGCATACCGGCGGTGAACTGCTGACCGTATAACTCCAGCGTACTGCCATAGGTGTAGAAAACGATACTGCCCTCCATGCATACCCCTCCCCACTGAAATCTGTCCTACTTGACTTTTAATCTGTCCATGCTTTTTCTCAGCATAGCATAAATTCCACCACAATACAAGCAGAGGGAAGAAACCACGCGCCGTCCCGTGGTAACGACCCTCTGCTTTTTCCGCTCTCATCGTTCCGATGGGAGCAATATTTTTTAAGGAGGAACAAAAATTGAAAAAAGAAAACAGATTGCTGACCATCGACGGTGAAACGCTGATGAGCCAACCGCTCACGCCGCTGAACTTCGTGGTGGACACACTGCTGTCTCAGGGACTGCACATCCTCGCGGGCTCACCCAAGGTGGGAAAGTCCTGGCTGGCGCTATGGCTGGCCGTCACGGTGGCAAAGGGCGAAGCCGTCTGGGGCATGGGTGTGAAGCAGGGTACCACGCTCTACCTCTGCCTGGAGGATTCCACCCTCCGCATCCAGAACCGCCTGTTCGAGATCACGGAGGACGCCCCCGCCAGCGTCCACTTCACCACCAACAGCGACACCCTTGGCAAGGGTCTGGAGGAACAGCTCTGCGCGTTCCTCGCTGAGCATCCCGACACGGTGCTGGTCATCATCGACACACTGCAAATGATCCGCGGCGCCGGTTATGACAACACCTACGCAAATGACTACCGTGACCTCTCCGCGCTGAAGCGTATTGCGGACACCCACGGCATCGCCATTCTGCTGATCCACCATCTGCGAAAAGAGCTTGCCGACGATGTGTTCAGCCGGATCTCCGGCACAACGGCCATCAGCGGCGCGGTGGATTCCAGCTTCACGCTCATTGAGGACAAGCGCGGCAGCGGCAAGGCAAAGCTTTCCTGCATCGGGCGCGACATCGAGTACCGGGAGCTGACGCTGGAGCGCAACGCGGAAAATGTGTGGGAGCTGGTGTCGGACAGCCGGACGCAGCCGGAGCTGCTGGGCGGCCGGATCGTCATTCTTCTCTCTGAGCTGATGCGTGACCGCACGGAATTTATCGGCACTCCCACGGAGCTGTCCGCGCAGATCGACCCTGCGGGCAGCGAGGGCATCACGCCGAAAAAGGTATCCCGTCTGATCCTGCAAAGCGTTGCCGCACTAAGCAAAATCGGTATTTCCGCCGTGGTGCGCCGCAGCAACGGAAAGCGGCTTATCGAACTGCGCCGTGCCGAAAGTGACGATGCACAGGGTACCCAAGCTGTTGACCCTATCGACCCTGCCGATGTCTCAGGCGGTGAAAACGCCCCGTGTTTCGCCCTGTGAGCCGCTGTGTGCGCGGTTCGGGGCTGGGGTGGCGTGTGTACCCGCTGAGGGGATATTCTGCCCGCACAGGGCAAATTCCGAGACGGCACAAAAACGGCGAATAAGCCGCCGTGACCCGCAGGCGTCCAGCGCTTCAATGGCATGAAGCGCACGCCGAGGGTAGTGATACCCCCCGCATAGAGGTGCTAAAAAAGCACTGTGTGCAGGAGTGAACAGTGCGTTCGTCGGCGCAGAGCACCCACTCTGAGAAAACCGTTTTTCTGCCGAAATAAACCCCGCGCGGGGTTGTTCCAACACAGATAAAGCGGCCGGAGGGTAATGATACCACCTCCACACGGAAATGCCGAAAATGCAAAACGGGAGTTTTTATCACCTCCCCCAACAGGGCTCCCGCCGAAACCCAGCGAAGCGGTTTCGGTGGGAAGAAGGCGGTGCAGCGGAGTGAGCGAGTTTTCGTCGGCGGCAGCGACGGAAACGAGTGATATGCAGCTTGTGCCGCCGACAGCCAGCATCGTATTTGTCTGGTCTGCGGCGAAGCCGCTGCCCTGCCAAATGCACTGGGCGGGGCATGGCCCCACACCCCATTTTCGGGCAGAAGCCCACACCCGCTTGAAGCCCCCAGCTCTCCGAGGGGACGAGAGAAATCATTTCAGAAAGGTCATTGATTATGAAAAAAGATATCAAATTCAGCACGCGCATGGCGTCCGCCGACCGGGAGAAGATCAGGGTACTGGCGGCGAAGGCCCACATGTCCATGAGCGACTACGTCACCGCCTGCTGTCTCGGCAAGCGGATCGTCGTCATCGACGAGCAGAAAGAACTGCTCCGCCAGCTCAAGGGCATCGGCAGCAACATCAACCGCTTCACCGTCCTTGCCAACATGGGCAAGGTACAGGTCATCGGCTTGGAGAAAACTGCGGATGCACTCTCTGAGGTCAGCGCCGCGCTGCGGTCAGTCATGGAAGGTCGGTGAGCCGTATGGCCATCGTACATTTCGTGAACTACAAGCGGGGCACGCAATCCCGCGCCGCCATGCGCGGCGTGATGCTCTACGTCATGCAGGAAAAGAAAACCACGTGGGAGGGCGAGCCGCTCGTCAGCGGCATCAACTGTCAGCCGCAGAGCGTCTACGATGATTTCATCAATACAAAGCTGCTCTATCACAAGGACAGCGGCGTGATGTTCTACCACATGGTACAAAGCTTTCCGAAGGGTGCGGCGGTCGATCCCCGGCAGGCCCACGAAGCCGCGCGGCGGCTGGCGGAATACTTCGACGGCTGCGAGGTGCTGGTCTGCACCCACGTAGACCGGGAGCACATCCACTCCCACTGCGTCATCAACTCCGTCAACTTTGAAACCGGCAAAAAGCTGCACATGGCGAAGGAACAGATCCAGGAACTGATGCGGCGCAACGACGCAATCTGTCAGGAAATGGGTCTTCCTGTCTTTGACGCGCCAACGCAGCAGGCCCGCGGCATGAGCGGCGCGGAATACCACACGGCACTGAAAGGCCAAAGCTGGAAGCTGCGGCTTATGAACACCATTGACGAGTGCATGAAATACGCCGCCGACAAGGACGCCTTCGTTTCCCTGATGGCATCCGAGGGCTACGCGGTGCGCTGGGAGAGCAGCCGCAAGTACATCACCTACACCACACCGGAGGGCATGAGGTGCCGCGATAACAAATTACACGAAGAAAAGTATTGCAAGGAGGCCATGGAGCATGAATTCAGAATACGCGCAGAGCTCGTCAAGAGAAAACTCCGTCGAGCAGCGGAAATCGATGGAGGAATTAAAACGGCTGAATCAGCCGAACAGCGCGCCAGAAAATACACCGCCGCAGACGATCCAACCCATTGTAATCCAGTGCGATCTGCCGCAGGCGATGAACAAATTGACGGAGCAGGCAGACGGAATAAACTGGGAGCTGGAGGAAATTCGAAAGACCCTGCCGGAACTGAAAACGTGCGTCGACCTGACGCCGATGCAGCAGTCGCTCACGGAGATGCAGAAATCGCTGACGGAGATGAACAAACTGCTGGAACGGGTTGGGAATCTGAGCGAGAAGTATTCCTCCAAGTGGATCGACTGGCTCCCGGACTTCAGCCTGCTGGTGGCCCTCAAGTGGATCATGCTGGTGCTGATCCTTGGCACGGCGGCACTGGCGGGGTGGTATGGCGCGGCGGCGATCCGCGGCCTGTTCCCCTGATCCCCGCCGCGGCTGGGCTGGCTGCCGCAGGGACACTACTGGATGAGGATGAGGACGCCGAGGAAAAGCGGCGGCGCATGGAGGCGAAGATCGCCGCTGAAAACTTCGGTGCGGCAATCGGCTTCGCCGCAGGCGCGGCTCTGGCCGTGAAAGAAAAATTGGATGAACACGCCGCGCGGGAAGAACAGAAAAAGCAACAGCAAGAGCAAACGATGGGAGGATTAGGATGAAACAGGATTGGGAAATTTATCGTGACACGGGTATCCTCGGCGCCTACCGGCCGGAGCAGGTCATCCTGCGCCGCTCCGAGGACGGCGGCGTGGAAACACTGTTCCGTGACAGCACAGCCAAATGGGAGGGCGATGACCTCACTCGTCAACGGGCGATGCTGGTCGGTGGGAAGTGCTTTCTTGTGACCTCTGTGTTCCCCGGCGGCGCATCGGCAACGCCTACGGACAAGCTCCTGCAGCTCATCGACACGAAGTTAGAGCGGGAGCATCATGAGCAGTAAAATTCCGGTAGACTTGCGAGAGCCGGTGCGGTATACTTCGTGTTACCGTACCGGCCTGCCCCAACGAAAAGGAGGTAACTATGGCAGGTCAAGAAAATCAGCAATACACCGTACTCTACGGGCGGCTCAGTCAGGAGGACGAGCGGGCCGGAGAGTCCAACAGCATTCAGCACCAAGAGTTAATATGTAAAGGGTGGTTTCTGCCACCTAATACATATGACTGCGGCTCATTTGTGGTGAATGGAACAGCAGTTGTAGGAAAGGAGTAAAAACACCTTATAACCGCTGGAAATCAACACGCAAAGGAGCTAATTTTTATGAAATCACTGTTTGAGCAAATGGGCGGCACATACCGGCAAGAGGGCGATTACCTTATCCCAAACCTCTATTTGCCAGATGAGCCGGACTACCAGATCGGCAAGTATGGGCGTATGCGCCGTAGCTATCTGAAAGCTCATCGACCTGTTCTCTATGCAAACTATCTTACGAGCGGAACGCTGCACCAGCATCTTGCCGAGATCGACCAAGCCTGCAATGAGCGTATGGAAATCATCGTTTCTGCTATGGCAAAGCAAGAGGGTGTGACCGAAGCGCTCAAAGCCGCCGACCAGATGGAATGGGTACGCCGGATGAACAACATCCGCAGCCGTGCCGAGGAAATCGTTCTGACCGAGCTTGTATATGAATGACAAATGCCCGTTATTGGCTGTATGGCCGATAACGGGCATTTCTGCGTTTTAATCCTTTTCCTCGGTGCTGGCTACAAGTCGGTCAAAATCGCTCTGATACAGCTGATCCTGAATGACACGGTACTGCTCAAACTCGCTTTCCGCAAAGGCTTTTGCAATGGCGGCGGTGACCTTTCCTTTATCTCGCAGAATCTCTGCATCGTTGAATTGCAGAAAAGCGTCCAGCTTGGAGGCCCAATCTGCCATGGTCATAGGGATATGCCGTCTGGCCTGCCGGGTGGCGTAGTCCAGATACATGGTGACGATTTCGTTCAATTCCTGCATTTCATCCATGGATAAGTAATTTTTTGCAACGGACACATCTGCCTTGACAATCTTGCCGTCAGGAGCATTCTTCCATGAGGTCAGCCCCATGTGTTCCTTGGTGTGATCGGCTCGTGCCATAATGACCTCTGCCGCTGTGCCGCCATGGACGGCATAGTGCATCTTATTCTGAACTGTGGCAAAGAAATCCTTTGTGGTCTGGCTATCGAGAGAGTAGTCCACCGCGGTGGCGTAAATATCCGTAATTTTCTGATAGAAGCGCCGTTCGCTGGCCCGAATCTCCTGAATCTCGGAAATCAGGTGATCGAAGTAGTCCTCATCAAAAATCTGCCCATTGATGAGCCTGCTCTTATCCAGCACATACCCCTGCTTGGTGAAGGTGTCCAGCACCTTGGTTGCCCACTGGCGGAACTGCGTGGCCCTGCCGGAATTGATCCGATAGCCTACGGCTATGATGGCGGACAGCGAGTAGAACTTATAGTGATAGGTTTTTCCGTTATCCGCAACTTGTGCAAAATTTGCACAAGTTGCATCTTCGAGCAATTCACCGCTTTCATATACATTTTTCAGATGCTTTGTCACAACGCTCCGGTCTACATCAAAAAGCTGTGCAATAGCCTTTTGGGTCAGCCAAACGTCGTGATCCTGTACCCGTACCTCAATGCCATCCTCATGGGCATCTTTCGTGAACACAAGGAAATCCACTGTGCTGTTGCGGATTTGCAGTTTATCCTTCTTGGCGTCTGCCATATCGTTTCACCTCAATCTTCTTCGCTGGTTTTCTTCCCACGGCTCTTATAGACATTATACTGATTCTTGCACCGGGGACTGCAAAATGCGGAATTGGAACGGCTGCTCAGGAACACCTTCTGGCAGTGCTTGCACAGCCGCAGGGGCTTCTCTCCATCCACCAGCAGGAAGCTGAACATCATCTGGATGCCCAGCAGCAGGGAGTGAAAATCCCAATAGATGGTCGGCTTATCCAGCAGCTCAATATGATAGCTGGGCGCAATGCCGCCGAAGGCAGCCATACCCTTGCGGTACAGATTCCGGGTGTCCTCATCGATCAGGTCATAATCGTTGTAGTACAGAATCGAAGTGGTCAGCGTAAAGGCCCAGTCCTTGAACTGCTGCGCCACCCAGTCATAGGCTTCCGCATACTCCCGCTGGAAGCTCATGGTTTTTGCCATGGGCTCGTTTATGAAGGTCATGGTCAGCGCCATCATCATATTGTCGCCGGATACGCTCCATCTGGACTCAACACCCTGTTTCACCACATCCAGCTGGTCAAAGGGATAGAACAGTGCCAGATAGTCCTCGGTTTCCATAGACTCTGCCTTTATAAAATGGTTTTTCGGCAGATAGACCGCCTCATAATCCATGAAGGACGGCGTGGTGGGCAGCGCTGTCATCAGACCCAACAGGCCGTAATGGGTCACAAATTCCAGAATGGCCTTCTGCACTTCTTCCTCCGGACTGCGGTTCATCATCAGCATTCCCACATTCAGCGCATCCAGCACGATTCCCGGCGCTTCCTTCAGTGGATTATAGATGTCGGGCTTGGCATTCTTCCCCGGCGTGATGTACCGCTTGCCGTCTGCGTCGGTTTTCAGTTCATAGCGGTCATACCGCACCCAATGGGAACGGGACTGCTCAAAGAGATTCTTCATGGCGCTGTTCCTCTCAACTCGTAATCCAACTATATATTAACCATATTACTATTGTATCAACCGTCCTTGCCATCGTCAAGGGCGGCTTTCTTTTTTCTCGGCTTCGTTTTGTTCTCTCGGCGGATCACGGCATCCTTGCCCATGGCTTGCAGCAGTGCCTCATATTCCTCTACGAACTCGCGCTCCCGCAGGGTAACGCTGTAGTCCTTTTCCAGCTTTTCGCTCAGATGCTCATACATCCGCCTTTGCAGCTTTTTCTGAATGGTCATACGCAACTTTCGGATGTTCCGGTCAGACTGCCCGCGGATGGCAGCAAGCCTTGTGGTGCTGTATTGCTTGACGAACAGGTAGTACAGCACCTCCTTCTGCTCATCACTGAGGGTGAAAAAGAGCTTGGAGAGAAAACGGTTTGCTGTCAGCTCGTGCAGCTCGTAGGGACAGGAGAAGATGATGTCGAGAAAATTTCCCTGACAGAGCTGGCGGAACCTTGGCAGATTCATCCAGAGGGGAGCAATTCTCGGCTCTAGCACGGCCTGAAACTCCAATGGCACATCTCCACGCAGGTTTTCGTGGTCACGCTCCCGGCGCTCCCGATTTCTGTCCAGCTTGTTCCACTCGTCCACAACGCTCAGAAAATCGGATTCCGTCCGCGCTGCTTCCTCTAAACGCTTCAACGCCTCTGCACGAATCTCCCGCTTGAGTCGTTTTTCACTGGTGGGCGCGGCTTCTTCCTCCTCGTCCTCCAGCTCGGCATGATAGTCTCTGGGATGCT